>Ga0326728_10000646_pt1 | contig 133688 bp, 101 predicted proteins | sample MB3enrmetagenome_FD_207602 | JGI IMG/M metagenome (GOLD analysis project Ga0326728, IMG submission 207602) | Lab enriched peat soil microbial communities from McLean, Ithaca, NY, United States - MB31MN | ecosystem: Environmental > Terrestrial > Soil > Wetlands > Peat | place: USA: New York...
TGGGAATCCCGAGACTCTGTTGACCTCAACTTCTCGAACCGCCGGATGCGGACCCGCTTGTCCGGTGGTGTGGCAGGGGAGGAGAGGCAACTCTCCCCCCTATGCCGATCGCGGCCCGAATTCCCAACTTGGGCATGGCCAAGCCTCTCTTTCGCCGAAGTGCTGCGGGAAGGAGGCGGGGGAGGAAAATGAGCGCTAGCGGAGCAATTGTGCACAGCGGAAGGGGTTGCAACTGCTTATACTGGTGCTGCGTCCAACTGATGGTATGGTTGTGAGGTTACGGCGCGGTCGGGATCGTGCATGGCTTTTTCACGCAGTGCTCAAGGGCTCGGCGATTTGCCGCGGAGCGGGTAATTTGGTACGCTCAGGCAACCTTCAGGCTGAGCGAAAGGAGAGACTTCGTCATGGCGGAAGAAAACAAGGTTTACGGATTGGCGTGGTTTTTGGCGGGACTGGGTGTGGGCGCGCTGGTGGGCATTCTGTATGCTCCCAAAAGCGGCCGCGAGACGCGTGAGGATCTGGTGAACGGCGCGAAAGAAGGAACCGAGTACCTGCGCAACCGCACTCGCCAGGCTGCCGAAGAGGTGAGTGCGCTGGTGGACAAGAGCAAGGAACAGGTGGGCGAATATGTGGAGCGCGGTCGCGAGGCCGTGGACCGCGGCCGCGCCCAGTGGGAAGAGTTTGTTGAGCGGGGCAAGCAGCTGGTGGGCGAACAGACCACCCGCGTGACCGCAGCCGTCGATGCCGGCCGTCAGGCCTACAAGACGACCGGCAACGGAGAGACAGTGGAGTACTAAGCCGTCGCTCCTGGTGGGCGCTGCGGCTCTGCCGGGATGAAAAAATCTTTCTCTCGTGGAGGGCGGGGCGCGAATGGCCATTACCATTCGCTTGCCGCTCTCCCCGAGAGGATTTCACCTTGACTGCCAAAAACGTCAAGGGTTTTCACTGTACTTCTTCTGCACCGCCCGGGTGGGTTGAACTGGGGCGGCGCGGCAGAGCCCGTGAAATGGCCAGAGCATGGTGCTTGCAGGCCATTCGTCGTAGTGCGAGAGATCACTTTCATGCCGAAACTGGATAACCAGACTTTGCTATTAGCTTTTATCGCGGCGACCGGGTTGGCCGTACTGCTGCAGGCGTTCATCCTGCTGGCCATTTACATCGCCATCAGCAAGGCTGCGCGTTCGCTGCGCGAGCAGGTCGAGGATCTGCGCTCTGCGATGATGCCGGTGATCTTCAACACCCGGGATCTCTTCGGCCGGCTGGCTCCCAAACTGGAGCAGAGCGTCGAAGACCTGGCCACCATTGCGCACGGCTTGCAGGTACAAACCGCCGAGGCGCAGGAATCCGTTGGCGTGGTTCTGGAGCGGATGCGCCAGCAATCGGTTCGGGTGGATGCCATGTTGACCGGGATGCTGAACAGTGTAGACCGGGCCGGCAGCTTTGTGACTGAAGTAGTGAAAAAGCCCGCCATGCAGATATCGAGCGCAATGGCCGCGGTCAAGGCGGTGCTGGAGACGCTGCGTGCGCCCAACCCGCGTCAGGCCTCCAAGGTTGCGCGCGACAAGGAAACTTCTTTCTAAGCCAGAAGCCTGCCGTCCTACAGAAACGCAGGATCCGGGGATCCTGCGCCGGTTGTTAGAGGATCGAATGTCATTCAATACACTGAGACGTTTCTTCGCCCGGCCAGCGATGCTCATCTCCCTTCTTCTAGCCTGGCCTTTTTATATCCTGTCCGATCTGCGCTCGGGCACGCCCATCCTTGCGGATCCGGATTTCCTATTGCACCTGCGAAATGCGCAGATGCTTATTTCTTCGCATCATTTTCCCTGGCAGGATGTCTACTCTTTTACTGTCTTTGGCCATTCCTGGATCGACCCCGAGTGGCTGGCGGAGCTTCTCTACTATCTCGGCTTTTACATGTTCGGCGAACGCGGCCTCTTCCTGGTGATGCTGGTGGCCATCGAGTTGATTGTTGCGGGAGTGTTTTTACGCTGCTGCAGACGGTCTGAAGATGTAAACGCCGCCTTCTTGGCCACCATATTCTTTGTGCTCACGGCCATCGTCAACATGGGATTCCGCACGATCCTGTTTGGTTGGCTTTGTCTGATCGCCGAACTGCTGCTGCTGGATGCCTTCCGCCGCAACCGCGACCATTTGTGGCTGCTGGTTCCGCTCTTTGCTCTCTGGATCAACCTCCACGGTTCATGGCTTTTTGGCATCGTTATCTATGTGCTTTTCATGGCCTCGGGCTTGGTGGGAGGTTCATGGGGGAGCATTGCCGCGGTGCGCTGGCTGCCGCAACAACGGCGAAAACTCATTGCCGCAGGCGCCGGCTCGATCGCCGCGCTCTTCTTCAATCCTTATGGATGGCGACTGGTGGCTTATCCCTTCGCCTTGATGTTCCGGCAGCAACAAATGGTGAGCAGCGTTCAGGAGTGGGCTAGCCTGGACTTTCATTCCGCCATCGGCAAGATTTGTATGATTGTGTTCGCGGGAATGGTGGTTCTGATGCTGGCCAGACCGCGCACTTGGCAGTTGCACGAAGTGCTTTTTGCCCTGTTCGCCATCTACGCAGCGATGACGCACACCCGGTTTCTGTTTCTGGCCGGCATCGTCGTCTGCCCGCTGCTGGCCGTCGAGTTGGTAGGCGTACTATTTGCTCCTTATGACCTCAACCGCGATGCCGGGGTTTCACGCACCTCAGCGATCATCGCAGGCTGCAATGCGGTTATCATGGCCGCCGGCCTGGTCTTTGCGCTTCTCCATATTCCCAGTTCGTCCGTCTTGCGCGCTGCGGAAGCGCACTACTATCCTGTCCAGGCATTGCCCGCATTGGAGACCTCTTGTGCTCAGCGGCGCGTGTTCAATGACCCCAACTGGGGTGGCTACCTTATCTGGAATGCGCGCGACATTCCCGTCTTCATGGATACGCGCATTGATATCTTCGATTTTGACGGGGTATTCCCGGATGCTCTGAATGCGCTGCGAATGAAGGACTCGCTAGCCATCCTCGATCGCTACCGCATCGGCTGCGTCTTCCTTAAGCCGGATGCGCCGCTGGTCTATTTGCTTCGTAATACGTCCGGATGGCGGGTACAATATCAGGATGCTAGCGCTTCGCTGCTGGTGCGCACGGCGTCTGGCGCGGAGAACAGTTCACTGCCAGGCCAGCGAGGGCAGGAGCCAGTTTCACCCTAGCTGTGGCTCTCCGCTTCGGCTACGATTAGGTATTCTCAACTCCAGCGAATGGCCCTTCCCTATCTCAACTCGAGCAGCGCGGCACCGCCGGGCGATTCTGCGCGATCTGCGCCAGGCTGTGTGAGTGGTTACGGCTATGGAGATGCTTTTTATCGCTATATTGAATCGGGATCTCTCCGCTCCGCCAGGGTTATTGTTCCACTCGTGCTTCGCGAGTTATCGCCTTGCAGTGTCCTCGACGTCGGCTGCGGGGCCGGCGCATGGCTCTCAGAATATCGAAAACGGGGAATATCCGATTGCCTGGGCGTGGACGGCGCGTACGTCGGGCAAAACTCGCTACTGATCCCCGCACAGTGCTTTCACGCTCAGGATATTTCGCAGGACTTTGACTTAGGCCGTCAATTCGATGTTGTTCAATGTTTGGAAGTGGGCGAGCATCTCCCCCCAGCCTTCTCGCGTGCATTGGTCGAGAATCTGACGAGACATGGGGACAGAATTCTTTTTTCTGCTGCCACTCCGGGACAAGGAGGCGAAAACCACATCAACGAGCAAGGGCATGAGTTCTGGCGATTTTTGTTTGCGGAGTTTGGTTATATGCCTTTCGATATGCTCCGCCCGCGGATCAAGGGAATGACGGCCGTGGAGTCCTGGTATCGTCGCAATATCCTGCTTTACATCGCGCACACCGCCATTCCGACTTTGTCGCCCGCACTATTTTGCACGGCAATAGCCGATGACCAGGCGATTCCAGTCATGGCTTCATTTGGGTACCGGATGCGGGCATGTGCGCTCTATTGTTTGCCGGCGCGGCTGGTGTCCCGGATGGCCCGCATCAAGCATCGTCTCTTCATCGCATTCCGCTGGTTGAGGAATCGCTGATTGCTTTTCACCCGGACGACTGCGATGCTGCGGATGGCGAAAGAACGGCTTATGAGGTTATTGCAATGAACTTACCAGGACGTATATCTTGCCCGCGTCTGACCATCGTCGTTCCCTGCCTCGACGAGGAAATGGTTCTGCCAGAGACGGCGGCGCGCCTGCTCCGGGTGCTGGACGGACTCAGCCGGGATGCTTTGATTCTGGAAGGATGTTTATATTTCGTCGACGACGGATCGAGCGACGATACCTGGGGAGCTATTGAACTCTTGGCGAGCCAAGATGCGCGCATCCACGGACTGAAGCTCTCGCGGAATTTCGGCCAGGAGAGCGCCATCCTGGCGGGATTGCTCACGGCTCCCGGGGACGCACTGATCAGCATGGACGCCGACCTGCAAGACGACGTGAACGCCGTAGAGGGCATGGTGCGTGCTTACAACCGTGACGCCGAGGTGGTTTATGGAATCCGGCGCAATCGCGATACAGATAACTTCTTCAAGCGCGTCACCGCCGAAGGCTTTTACCGGGTGCTGCAGGCGATGGGCGTGAAGCTATTGTTCAACCATGCGGATTTTCGTCTTCTCAGCCGGCGCGTGGTGGAGGAGCTACGCCATTGCAAGGAAAGCGATCTTCTGCTCCGAGGGTTGATTCCGCAACTCGGATTCCGCTCCGAGCTGGTTTACTATGATCGTCATGCACGCTATGCCGGAGAGACCAAATACTCCGTCTCGAAGATGCTTGCAATGGCCCTGAATGGGATCATCTCCTTTACCGAGATTCCGTTGCAGGTCATCACCGTCCTCGGCCTGCTGGTTTCGCTGTTCAGTTTTGGGTTGGCGGCATGGGCGCTGGCCACGAGGTTCTTCAATCCCGCCGCCGTTCCCGGCTGGGCTTCGATCGTGATTCCGCTTTATATGCTTGGGGGGATTCAACTGCTATGCCTGGGAGTCATCGGACAATATGTCGCCAAGATTTATTCCGAGGCCAAAGCCAGACCGCGGTTTATTGTCGATAAGAAGCTATAGACTCCTGGCATTGAGAAACTGGAAGGGTGTAGGTAGCAGGTGGCTTTCCATATTGCAGGCTTTGCAGGGGGCGCGAAAGTTTTGGTGTCGGAGGCCAGGAGGCAGAAGGTATCGGTGCGGTGGCACAAAGGCCAATGGGCGGCTATTGGAATGCGGCAGCTTCCCTGGCAAGTCTGGTACTTGGAATCCTCCAGTATAGTTCCATTTCAGGATGGTTGTGGGCCTCTTCCAGGCCAAGAGCGAGGGCCTTTGGGGAAGCTAGAGAAATATCCCCTGGCGCAGTGTCAAACTGTTGCGCGATTTGTAGTTGGGAACCACTCTGAATTGTGATTTGGTGGCGGAGGGCGGGATCGAACCGCCGACCTAAGGGCTGTGAATCCGAAAAATGCCGCCGATTCTAAAGAAAATGAACAACTCAGCTCGGCAAAACCCGACGAAATCCAGCCGAATCCACAACTCCCGCGCAAGCAAAAATGTGATTTCATTTGCCGCAACTCACGTCGAACCTGGATCAGGGATCATTTTGTGAAGCTTTGGAACCCTGATTCATTCGAAAAAGTTGAACATACGAAGTCTAGCTTGGTTGTAGCTGGGATGGTTCAGTTCATCTCTTTTGACTTCGATTGCAGGTACTTGTCGAAGGGGATCTCGAAGTAGAAGAGCTCGTTGCCGTCGGCGTCGCGCAGCTTATGCAGGTGCAACTTGGCTCCGCGCAGGGGGTGATCCAGGTCGGAGACATCGTAGAAGAGGAAGCCGGCGCGGGTGGTATGCGGCTCGACCACCAGGGCGGAGAACTCGAAAGTGTTGAAGTCCTGCTCAATCTCCTTGTCGCCGGCCTTGGGCTTAAGCTTGATGGGAGGCAGCCCGCCGGGCAGGGGAATGCGACCGCCCTGACGTTCCTTGTGGTTCATCAGGCGCTCCACGTCCTCGGGTTCGGCGGCCTGAATGCGGTCGCCAGCAGCGGTCTGAAAGAGAATCCGCGCATCGCGCAGGGAGATGGGCCGATTGCCGTTGTTGGTGACAATCAGCCGCACCGGCATGACCCCATGGCTGAGATAATCAACCCGAAAGAGGGCTTGCTTTTCCTTGGTGTCGTAAGGCTCGGCGGCGATGACCACCTTTTCGTCGGGGTGTGCCTCGACGGCGGCAAAGCTGCTGGCCGGCTGTACCGGCGGCGGCGTGTGCTCGGCGGCCAAGGCCGGCAGGCAGAAGCCGATCAGCAGCGTCAGGAGTGCGCACAGGCGATTCATCGTGCTCGACTGTATCATCTGAGGTTAGACCGGGGAAATAGAAGATCTGTCACGCATGATTCTCTTCTTTTACAATCTCGCCCTGCTTGTGGCCCTGGCGGTCAGCGCCCCCTGGTGGCTATTCAAGATGGCCACAACCCATAAATACCGCGAAGGGCTGCTGGAACGGCTGGGCCGGGTAGCTCCGGTGCGAAATCGACTGGAGTGTGGCGTCTCTGGCGCGCAGGCAGAAACTGCGGAGAAGCCGCTGATCTGGGTCCATGCGGTTTCGGTGGGCGAGGTGCTGGCGGTCACGCGGCTGGTGAAAGAACTGGAAGCCGCGCTGCCGGATCATCGGATGGTTGTTTCCACTACCACCCGCACCGGCCAAGCGCTGGCGCGGGAGCGTTTCGGGGCCAACCGCGTTTTCTATTGCCCGCTGGATCTGCCCTGGTCGGTGCGGGCGTATTTGAACACTCTACAGCCGAAAATGCTGGTGCTGGCGGAAACCGAGTTCTGGCCCAATCTGCTTAGTGGTTGTTTTCTCCGCGGTATCCCCGTGACCGTGGTGAACGCCCGCATTAGCGACCGTTCCTGGCCGCACTATCGGAAGCTTCAGGTTTTCTGGAAGCCCTTCTTGAGCCGTTTGACCCGCGTACTTGCACAGAGCGAAACCGACGCCGAGCGGTTGCGGGCATTGGGCAGCGCGCCGCAGGCGGTATCCGTCTCGGGCAATCTCAAATTCGATGTGCGCGCCGCGGATGGGGCAGAGGCGACCAGGCTGCTGCGCGAGGCCGCGCGGGCACTGCGGCTGGTGGTCGCCGGCAGTACCTTAGAGGGAGAAGAGGCAGCCCTGGTGCAGGCTTGGCCACAGTTGCTGGCCGCCGATCCCCATTTGGCTTTGATCCTGGCTCCCCGCCATCCGGAGCGTTTTACTGCCGTCGCCGCGTTGCTGGAGAAGAGTGGGCTACATTGGACGAGGCGCTCGCAGTGGCGCTCGAGCGACGAGCCGCCGACCCTCGACCCCGGCCAGATCGTATTGTTGGACTCGATTGGCGAACTGGCCTCGGTTTACTCGATAGCCTCGGTAGCTTTCGTCGGCGGAAGCCTGATCCCGTCTGGCGGCCACAATCCGCTGGAGCCGGCGCAATTTGGAGCTCCTATCGTGATGGGGCCGTACTATGCCAACTTCCGCGCCATCACCGAAGACCTGCTTGCGCAGGACGCGCTCCGCATAGTGGAGAAGGAGAAACTCGCGCAGATTCTTGTCGATCTACTCTGCGATCGGAACCAGGCCCAAGCCATGGGCAAACGAGCCAGAACGGTCTTCGAGCGGCAGGCCGGGGCAACCGCACGCAGTGTCGCCGCTCTCTTGCAACTGACACCTCCTCCAATACACGGATAGGGAGAACCGCAACGGGCTTCCGCCCTCGAGGCCAGGAACGTGACGAAGAAGAACGAGGCAAAGACGTCCGCTACGGTGACACCGGATTCCCCGCTGGAAGCGGCTGCTCCGGCCGAGGCTGCAACTCCGGCTGAAGCGAAGGGTAGGCCGCGCGCCAGCCGGCCGGAGCCCTCCCTGCGCCGTCTGCTGGCGCCGCTGATTCCCCTTTACAAGGCGGCGTTGAGCGTTCGCGAGTTGCGTCTGGCCTCAGGCATGGAGCCAGTGCGCTGGCTGCGCTGGCCGGTGATCAGCATTGGCAATCTCTCGACCGGCGGTGCGGGCAAGACACCCTTTACTATTTCCTTGGCCCGGGAGTTGACCAGCCACGGATTGCCGGTGGACGTGCTCTCCAGGGGGTATGGGCGGCAGAGCGTCGAAGTGACCCGTGTCGATCCCAACGGAACCGCGGAGGAGTTTGGCGACGAACCACTGCTGATTGCCCGCGAGACGGGGGTTCCGGTGTATGTCGCCGCCGAACGCTACGAGGCTGGAATTCTGGCCGAGAGCGAGGCGCTCGCCGCCGAAGCTGGCGCGGCGGCCTACGCTGCCGAAGAAGATCCGCCCCCATTGCGCATCCATCTGCTCGACGACGGCTTTCAGCATCGCCAACTGGCGCGCGCCGTGGACATCCTATTGCTCAACCGGCAGGATTGGGAAGACCGTCTGCTGCCGGCCGGCAACCTGCGCGAGCCGCTCGAAGCCCTCTTCCGCGCCAACGCCATCGCCATTCCCGCCAACGAGCCGGAACTGGCCAAAGCACTTCTTGAATGGGGATGGGAAGGACCGATCTGGAGGCTGCAGCGGATTCTGGAGGTGAAGCGACACAACGGCCCGGTGGCGGCTTTTTGCGGCATTGCCCGCCCTCAGCAGTTCTTTGAGGGGTTGGAGGCCGCTGGGCAGGAACTGGCCGCGCAGTTCTCCTTTCCCGACCACTACGACTACGACGAGTCCATTGTGCGCGAGTTGATTGCCGCGGGCAGTGCCCGGCAGGTCCAGGCCATGGTCACCACCAGCAAGGATTTGGCCCGGTTGGGCCGGCTGGCGGAGCTGTTTCCCAAGACCATGCCCCTGGAGACAGCCCGGCTGCGCATCGAAGTTGCGGACCGCGTCGCCATGCTCACTTGGCTGGTGGAACGACTGCTTTAAGGCCCGCATTCATCTTCTTGCATTTGTCCTTGTGAGAAGATTAAGACTTGAAGACGCGATCCAGATTTCGGTTGCTGGTGGTCCGGCTGGGAGCGATGGGAGACATTCTCCACGCGCTGCCGGCGGTGACCGGGTTGCGCCAAGCGCATCCCAACTGGGTGATCGACTGGGTCGTGGAGCCGCGCTGGAGTGCCCTGCTGGCAGCAGAAGGGAGCGGCGGACGCGGTCCCGCTTCCCTTGATGGCGCGCCGAATCCCCAGCAACCGGTGGTTGATCGCCTGATCTTTGCCGCGACCAAGGAATGGCGCCAAGCTCTCTTCAGCCGCCAGACGGTTCACCAATTTCAGGCTCTGCGTCAGGCATTGCGCGACGGTGCCTACGATGCCACACTGGATTTGCAAGGAGCGTTGCGTTCGGCGATCCTTGCCCACATGGCTTGCAAGCGGCGACGTATCGGCGAGGCCGAACCGCGCGAGGCGGCCGCTGCCTGGCTCAGTACCGATCTTGTTAGCACACACAGTGCGCACGTGATCGAGCAGGATGTGGAGTTGGCTGCCGCCATCGCCGGCGACGAACTCCATCCGTTGCGTCCCTGGATACCGGTGGATTCCGCCGCCGAGGCCTGGGCGGAGAAGGTCCTGCCGCGTGCCTCCGCGGATCGCGCCATTCTGCTCAACCCCGGCGCCGGCTGGGGCGCCAAACGCTGGCCGGTGGAGCGCTACGCCGCCGTGGCACGGGACTTCTGTGCGCGCGGATTCCGCATCCTCATCAACACCGGGCCGGGCGAGGAACCGCTGGCCGAAGCCATCCTCAAGGAGACCGGCAGTGCGGCGCTGGCCTTGAACGCCACGCTGGCCCAGTTAATCGCCATTACCCGCCGGGTGGCGCTGGCCATTGCCGGCGATACCGGCCCACTGCACCTGGCCTGCGCTCTGGGCCGCCCGGTGGTGGGTATCTATGGGCCCACCGATCCCAGCCGCAACGGCCCCTTCGGTGCTCGTTTCAAGGTGCTGCGCAGCCCCGAGAGTCGCCGCGACCACACTCGTTACCAGGCTCCCGAGTACGGACTGCTGACCATTCAGCCCGCCGATGTGCTGCGCGCCGCCGAAGAACTGCTTTATTCTGAGAACGCTCCCGAACCTGCTTCAGAAAGTTGTGCATGACTTCCAACCACCCCGCTCCTAAACCCGAAGCGCCCAAGCTGGACTGGATCGCCCGCTGGCAGCGCGTTGCCCGCCGCATTCGCGTACCGCTGGGTTTTTTTGCCGCGGCAATATACATCTTCGAGTTGAAGCAGCGGCAGCCTCTGCCCGCCGCCGTGGCTTGCAGCCTGGCGCTGGTGCTGCCCGGCCTGTGGCTGCGCGGCTACGCCGCCGGCTACGTCAAGAAAAATCGCGAGCTGACCCAGACCGGCCCTTACGCCCACACCCGCAACCCGCTCTATCTGGGCTCGATGCTGATCGCCGCCGGCTTTGCCGTGGCGCTGCTCAGTTGGCCCATGGCGGTGGTGCTAGGGGTGGGCTTTGCAGCCATTTATATTCCGGTCATAGCCTCCGAAGAGCGATTTCTGCGCGCCACTTTCCCGGAATTCGAGGCTTACTGCGGCCGGGTTCCCCGCCTGCTTCCCCGCCTGACGACGGCGCGCAGCGAGGACGGCGCGGGAGGTTTTTCCTTTGCTCTCTATCGCCAGCATCGCGAGTACAATGCTGCCATAGGGGCCGCGCTGCTCTATCTCAGTCTCCTGCTGCTGCGGCCACTGCTGGCCGCGCTGGTGCATCCCCGATAAACGGCTTACGGATCAATCAAATCATTCAATTGGATACAACGAAGGAGATTCTCCTGAGGGTGAAGATGCGTACGACGGTAGCGAACCTTTTCTGTGCCCTGGCCTCCTGTCTGCCGATGCTGGGGGCGATGCCGACCACCGCCAGTGGCCAGCAGTTGCTGCCGCTTACCCCGCCCCGCCCCGGCTTCAGCTTTCCTCAGAGGCAAACACTGACCTACTCCGTGGACTGGCGGGTGTTTACCGTGGCCACGGCGACGGTGCACTTCGAAGCTGCTGGTGACCGCGAGCAAGTCGATGTGGACGCCGAAACCAGCGGCGCCATCAACATGCTCTTTCACTTAAGCGATCGCTTCCAAACCAGCTTCGACCGCGCCAAAGGCTGCACCTACGCGTCTGAAAAGCAAACCGTCGAGGGCCGCCGCAAGATCAACTCATCCATTCGCATCGATTATTCCAAGGGCATCTCCGCCTTTGAAGAGAAGAACTTGGTTACCGGCCAGACCAAGCATGTCGAGTTTGGCGTACCTGGCTGTTTGACCGACCTGCTGACCGGCATGTTCTACGCCTCCTCGCAGCCCATGGAGGTGGGTCGCAGCTTCAATATTCCCGTCGTCGACGCTCTACGCAGCCTGCCCGTCACCATGAAGGTCGAGGGCCGCGAAGAGATCAAGACGCCGCTCGGAACATTCAAGACGGTGCGCGTGCAGCCCACCGCCGAAGCCGGCCTGGTCAAGAACCGCGGCAATATCTGGATCTGGTATACCGACGACGAGCGCCACCTGCCAGTGCAGATGCGCGCCCGCTCCTTCTGGGGCACCATCACCTTCCGCCTCACCGGCAACGAAAACAAGTAGCCTTCAGCCCTCCCCGCCCATGCCGCGCATTATGGCAAGGGTGGGGATACTGTCGCTGCTTCGGGCGACAATGGAGATGCGATGTTTTTTGCCAACCCTCAATTCGCCGCCGCTTGCCGGATTCTGCGCTCTTTGCACGCAGCCGGACATGATGCGTATCTGGCGGGTGGCTGTGTGCGCGATCTGCTCCTCGGTCGCGAACCCCACGACTACGACGTTGCGACCTCGGCGCGACCGGAAGTGGTGCTCGACCTCTTTCCCCGCACCTTTGCCGTGGGCGCACACTTCGGCGTGGTGCTGGTTTCCACATCCGGTGAGGGAGATTCCGAGAGCGCGGTCGAGGCAAAGTTGTGCCCATCGCAGGAGATCACTGAAGTAGCCACCTTCCGCTGCGATGGTGCCTACTCTGATGGCCGCCGTCCAAACGCCGTGCGATACACCCTGAACGCGGCCGACGATGTGCAGCGGCGCGACTTCACCATCAACGGATTGCTGTTGGATGCGCTGGCGCTGGTGGAGAGAACAGCGGATTTCGACTCCCACACGCAACCGGCAAGCGAAGAAACAGGTTCTTCGACTGCGCAATCCGCAAATAGCGCGGCCTGCTGCGCTCCAGACGACAGCCTTTTGTCGGGTCAAGGATCTTTGTGGGCAGAAAAGGAATTACGTTCCCAAATCATCGACCACGTGGGCGGGGTTGCGGACATCCAGGCCGGAATTGTCCGGTCCATTGGCAGTGCCGAGCGGCGTTTCGAGGAAGACCATCTGCGCATGTTACGCGGGGTTCGCTTCGCTGCCCGGCTGGGATTTGCGTTGGAGGCCGAGACGGCGCAGGCCCTGCAACGGCTTGCTGCCAAGATTGCACTTGTCAGCCGCGAGCGGGTGCGCGACGAGTTGACCAAGATGCTGACCGAAGGCCGCGCTCGCCGCGCCTTCGAATTATTGGATGAAACCGGCCTGCTCGCCCAAGTGCTGCCGGAGATTGCGTGCATGAAGGGCGTCGAGCAGCCGCCGCTGTTTCATCCCGAGGGCGACGTTTGGACACATACGCTGCTCTTGCTCGAACAGCTTGAAGCGGGCTGCCCGGCCACCCTGGCTTGGGGAGCGCTGCTGCACGATGTGGGCAAGCCCTCGACCTTCCGCCGTGCCGAGCGCATCCGCTTCGATGGCCACGCGGAGATGGGCGTCGCCATGGGGGCTGAAATCTGCCGCCGCTTTCGCTTCTCCAACGACGAGACCCAGCAGATTCTGGCCCTGATCGAGAACCACATGCGCTTCATGGACGCGCCGCGCATGAAAGCCGCGACCCTGAAACGCTTCTTCCGCCTGGAGCGCTTTGCCGAGCATCTGGCCCTGCACAGGATGGATTGCCTGGCCTCGAAAGGCAGCCTGGAGACCTGGGAACTAGTCCGCCAGCGCTGGCAGACGATGCCGGAAGAAGCAATGCGGCCGCAACCGCTGCTGACTGGACGCGAGCTAATCGCCGCTGGTTACACGCCAGGAGCGACCTTCAAGGAGATGCTGCACGCCGTCGAAGACGCGCAGTTGGAAGGGCTGATTCAAACCTGTGAAGAAGCGTTGCAACTGGTGCGGGAACGCTTTGGGGCCAGCCCGCCGGTCACGGGGAACTGATCTTGGGCGGTATTGACTCGTTTTGGCCGCAGCTTCTTTATCGCCGCGTGAAATCAGCGCAGATATACATCTCCATCGATCTGCTCGGCGACGTGCAGCGAAGGCTGCAGGTAGCGGCGGCGCAGGCTATTCCTGCTTCGAATGGTTTTAGGATTGTGTGCGGAGAGTCCTGGAGCAAAACCGTTTCTGCATTCCTGTCGCCCGATGCGGTACCCTCAGAGGTGCGGACCAAAAAACCTTCAGGGGTACAACTTGCGCATTGTTTTGTCGAATATTGGCACTTTGGGCGACATCAATCCGTTGATCGCCCTGGCTTTGGAGCTGAAACGGCGGGGGCACGTGCCGGTGATGGCGCTGCCGGCGGTCTATGAGGCCAAGATCCGCCCCCTGGGGCTGGAGTTTAAGGCCATCCGTCCAGACATCGACCCCAACAATTCCATCCTGGTCGAGATGGTCTACGACGTAAACAAGGGCACCGAGCACGGGCTGCGCAACTTCCTTTTCCCGGCGCTGCGCCAGACCTACGACGACCTGCTGGAAGCCGCCACCCAGCCGGAGCGCGCCGACCTACTGCTGCTGGGCGAGTTGAACTACGCCGGTCCGATTGTGGCCGAGGTGACGGGAATTCCCTGGGCCAGCTATGTGTTGGCGCCGCTCTCCTTCTTCAGCGCCTTCGACCCCCCGGTGCTCCCCATGTATCCGCGTCTGGCGCGGGCCGACAAGACGGTCCCGGGGATGGGCCGGGCGATCAAAAGGCTAGCGCGCTTTGTCAGCCGCAAGTGGCCGCAGCCCATCTACGATCTTCGCCGCGAACTGGGATTGCCGCGCGGGAGTAATCCGCTCTTCGACGCTAAGCACTCGCCCCATCTAGTGCTGGCACTCTTCTCGCGGTTGCTGGGCCAGGAGCAGAAGGATTGGCCGGAGAATACCCTGATTACCGGCTTCTGCTTCTACGACTCGGACGCCGGCAACGCCGCCCTTCCCCCCGATCTGGAAAAATTCATGGCCGCGGGCGAGCCGCCGGTGGTCTTCACCCTGGGTTCGGCGGCGGTGCTGGCGGCGGGCAAGTTCTACGAGTTCTCGGCCAAGGCAGCGGTACGGATGGGGATTCGCGCCGTGCTGCTGATCGGCAGCGACGAGCGCAACCGGCCCAAACAGAATCTGCCGGAGTCCATCTGCGTGGCCGAATACGCGCCCTACTCGGCGCTTTTTTCGCACGCCGCGCTGGTGGTGCACCAGGGAGGCGTGGGGACGACAGCACAATGCCTGCGCGCCGGCAAGCCCATGCTGATCATGCCCTACAGCCACGACCAGCCGGATAATGCACGGCGCATGATGCGGTTGAAGGTGGCGCGGGTGATCCGCCGTGGCAGCTACACGCCGCTGCGGGTAGCGCGCAAGCTTAAGTCAATGCTTGCAGCGCCACTTCTGGCCATGCGCGCGGAGAAGACAGCGCGCCGGCTGGTCTACGAAGACGGTGTGCGCACCGCCTGCGATGCGCTGGAGAAGCTCTTCGAGCGGAGCCGCAAAAGCACCCGATAAAACCAACCATCTTTAGAAAAGAAGGCCGATCGCAGTTCTCCCACCCTTGCCGCAGACGGCGCGGCAAGGATGAGGCAAGGAAAATTTTGAATTCAGGGTTTTGATCCGGCCTGTAAATGCTTCCGCGCCCTATCCTCGCGCATATTTCTGGCGCAAGAGGGGAAAGTTCGATTCTGTTGAGATCAATCGTTCTTGGGTGTTGTGGGGGTTGCCGGCGGTGTGGCGGCCACAGGAACAGGGGTTGGCGGGTTGAGCGCTGGCAGTCGGGAGACCTGAAATACGGGCAGTTCCAGCGCTCCCACGCGGTCCGAAACCATATCGTGCACGCCCAGACGAAGGAAGTGTTGGCCTTTGACCGGTACAGCGATCTGCTGGCGATACAGCAAGCCGTTCGCTTGCACTGCAGCCAGACGGGAGGGTGGAATATCAGCCTTGATGCCGTTGATCTGGCTGATCAGCAGGCTTCCGTCTTCGTCGTAGACGAAGGTGAGGAACTCCAGTTCGCAGTGGTGGGCGCCCTCGGTTGATTCCGGGCAAGAGATGTCGCTGGGACGAACAGAGAACTGGATGTTATAGCGCCGGTAGGGCCCCTTGACCTTCCCATTGTCCTCGTTGCCGGGCGCCAATTCCGCATCCGGGGTAGTCGAAACCGGTCGGATTTTGCTCTGAAAGATCACCTCGGCCGGTTCCGGGCCGCCTCTCAACATAGCCACCCGCATGGCGTCATAGGGCACATGGTCGGAGGCGGTGATCTTGGGCTCGCCGTGGTGCAGCGGTGCGTTGGGATCGTCGGCATAATAGCCGCGGCGGTAGGACAGGTTCAACCCCTTGCGGGCCAGCGCCACACGGATCTTGCGGTAGTCGCCCTTCCAGTTGGTGTTGCTGGGCGAGTAGGCCAGGGTGTAGTAGTTGGAGCCGTCCTCGACGGCCTTCTGCACCGCCAGTTTCAGGTCGTTGGTGTCATAAAAGGCCTCGCCGCCGGTGGCTTCGGCCATCTCTTTCATGGTGTCGTGTTCGGCATCCATGTTCTGCGAAAACTTGGCCTGGTCTTTGCCAAAGGCGGTCGGACTGCCAGCGTAACTGCGGCCGGTGTTGGCCGCGTTCCACATGGGAGAAGCCATCAGCCCCCGGGCATCGATGGGATAGACAGCCACCTGACTGCGCGCCATGAGATTGACGGTCTTGCGGAATTCGTCTTCGTAGGAAGCGACCACGGCAAAGGGATCCGCCAGATCCCCGTCGGGCAGAATGTTGATGGGGAAGGAGCCGGAGAACCAGATCAGGTTCTTGCGGCCGGGCAGATTGCTCAGGTAGCGCCCCAGCAGGTTGAATGCGTCCAGGGTGTAGCGGAGGCGAAGCTGGATCTGAAAGGACTGTTGTTCGGCGAGGAACTGCTGCAGGATGGCCAACTGATCGATGGGACCGGTTCCCCTCAACTGGTTGGAGACGCTGGGGTGGCTGTTGTCGATCCCTTCGGTGTTGAGATCCAGCATGGTGTTGTCGTCGCCGACCGCATCCCCAGTCATGGGGTTGTCGAAGAGAGGCGAGGCTTTCGGGTTGGCCTTCTTACCGTTCAGCGCCGCCCGCAGCGCAGTGATATCGCTGCTGAAACCCAGAATCAGGTGCAACTGCTGGCCAAGTCCGAAGATGGCGATGCGCTCCCCAGCCGGAACTTCGTTGAGATACTTCAGCAACTGAGCGCGAACGTAGGGCTGATCTTGCAGCGGGGTGTTCAGGGTGTCAAGGAGCAAGATGTTGAGAGCGCCATTGACGGGCGCCGAAGAGGAATTGGTGAAGGTGCCGGGATCGAGCGGGTGCGCGGCCGGCTGGGGCGCATTCTGGTTGGCGCTATGCTCCTCGAAGATCTTGACCTGTTGCTCGCGGTTGTTTTCGAAGAGGGAGAAGTCAGCGGCCGTGAGCTGATGCACGGGACTCTGATGCGCATCCGTCACCACCACGTCGACGACCACCAGATTGGAGTTGGCGTGCAATGTGGTGATGGGCTCGGAGGACTGTCCGGCAGCGGCAAGCGGCAGGCCGAGGGCGAGGGCGAAGAAGCGACGCTTAAGAAATCTAGTCATGGAGGGTTGTCCTTCCCTAAAAGCTGTATCAAACGAGGATAATCTCTGCCAGCCGGATGCGGCGACGAATAGTTAAGCAGAAAGGTCGGACGGACGAGGATTTCGAGGTTTGTCACGCTGGAAAAGCGCAAGCTGAGAATGGCAGGAACCGCGATGCCCGCGGCGGCGCTTCAGGGCTGCTGGGTACGCTTGACGGCGCGCACGCCGCTGACCCGGCGCAGGTTCATCACCATGCGGTTCAGGTGGCGCACATCCTCGGCTTCCACCACAAAGGCGATCTCCGCCTCGCCGTCGTCGTCCTGGCGAATGTCCACGCCGCGAATATTGGTGTTGTCGTCGCTGATGACGGCGGTCAGTTCCTTCAACATGCCGGTGCGGTCGTCGCACGCAACGGTGATCTTGACGGGATAGCGCTGCGGCTTGCCCGCCGTCTGCTCGCCCACCCGCGCCCACTCGACGTCGATGCGCCGATCGCTCTCGTAGAGCAGGTTCTGTACGTTGGGACAACTGCGGGCATGGACCGCGACCCCTTTGCCGCGGGTGACGTAGCCGATGATCTCTTCGCCGCGAATGGGGTTGCAACAGCGCGCGCGGTAAACCAGCAGGTCATTTTGACCTTCCACCTGCAGCGAGTCCGAGCCGGACAAGTGCAGTTTGCGCACCGCGTCGCTCATGCCGGCGGCGGTGCCGGGCTTGGCTTCGGGAAGGGCCTCGGCCTCGCCCTGATTAGCGTAGCCGGGTACCAGCTTGTTCAGCACCTGGTGTGCGGAGTGCTTGCCCTGACCAAGCGCCGCCAGCAGATCGGCAGCCGTAACCACCCCGTACTCGCCAGCGATGCGGCTCAGATCCTGATCCACAATCTGGCTGAGCGGCACCTTGAACTTGCGTGCTTCCTTGTCAAGCAGTTTGCGCCCGATCTCCACTGCGCGCTGGCGCTGGTCTTCGTTCAGCCAGTGCTTGATCTTGTTGCGCGCCCGCGGGCTTTTGACGAAGGTCAGCCAGTCGCGGCTGGGCTTGTGATCCTTCTGGGTAACAATCTCGACGATGTCGCCGGTGCGCAGCTTGGTGCGCAAAGGCACCATGCGGCTGTTCACCTTGGCCCCCACGCAGGTGTGGCCCACTTCGGTGTGGATGGTATAGGCAAAGTCGATGGGCGTGCCGTCGGCGGGAACCACCACCACCTTCCCCTTGGGCGTAAAGGTGTAGACCTCGTCGGGATAGAGGTCCATCTTCAGGCTGCTGAGGAACTCGTTGGGGTCGGTCATCTCCTTCTGCCACTCGACCAGTTGCCGAATCCAGTTCAACCGTTCCTCGTCGCGGGCAGTGACCACGGCGGCACCGGCCTTGTACTTCCAGTGTGCGGCGATGCCTTCTTCGGCGATGCGGTGCATCTCTTCGGTGCGGATCTGCACCTCGAACTGGTGGCCGCCCTCGCCCATCACTGTAGTGTGCAGCGATTGATAGCGGTTGGCGCGAGGCATGGCGATGAAGTCCTTGATGCGCCCCGGCACCGGCCGCCACAGGGTGTGAATCAGCCCGAAGACCGCATAGCAGTCGGCCACATTCTGGGTAATCACGCGAATGGCCAGCAGATCGTAGACCTGATCGAAGCTGACATGGGAGCGCTCGATCTTCTGAAAGATGGAATAAAGGCGTTTGATGCGCCACTCGACGCGGGCTTCGATGCCGTTCTCGCGCAACTGCTCAACCAGCGTGTCTTCGACAGTGTGCAGAAATTGCTCGCCCTCGATGCGTCGCGCCTCGACCGCCGCGGAGACCTTTTCGAAGCTCACCGGATCGGTATATCGGAAGGCCAGATCCTCGAGTTCGCCGCGCACCTTGCCCATGCCCAGGCGATGGGCCAGCGGCGCATAAATATCCAGCGTCTCGCGGGCAATGCCCTCTTGCCGCTCCGGCTTCAGATGCTCCAGGGTACGCATGTTGTGCAGCCGGTCGGCCATCTTGATGAGCACCACGCGCACATCGCTGACCATGGCCAGCAGCATCTTGCGCACATTTTCCGCCTGCCGGTCTTCGCGGTTGGCGAACTGGATCTTGTCGATTTTGGTGACACCCTCGACGATGTGCGCCACCTGGTCGCCGAATTCGGCCTGAACCTCTTCAGTCGTAATGGGGGTGTCTTCTACCAGATCGTGGAGCAGGCCGGCGGCGATGGCCGTAGCGTCCAGCTTGACCTCAGCCAGCACCTCAGCCACCTTCAGCGGATGCACGATGTAGGGCTCGCCCGAGGCCCGCATCTGCCCCTCGTGATGGCGGACGCAATACTCCCAGGCCTTGCGGATCAGGGAAATGTCTTCGCTGGGACGGTTGGCGTGAACCTGGCGCAACAGCCCTTCAAAGCGCTCATCGATCGATTGCCGCTCCTGGGTGGAGCGATCTGCGATCGCCCCGGCAGATGCCGGCATAACGGGGCGCACCGCCGTCGGCTTCTCCCCTCCAGTGGCGGAGGGAGTACCAGAAAGCTCTGCCGGAATGGGTTGCCGGACCGTCGCCATGCTTCATTATAGGCCGCAAGCCCATTTTGCGCCGCTCCCAGCCCGCCGGGAAAGAACGGTCGGTTGCGAGACAAATCGCGTCCGCCGCCGGGAACGGGCTTTGCCTGTGCCCATTGCCCGCGCGATATGACTAATTGGTAAATACCGTAGTAATTAACGGCTGGAGTCATCTCCGCGAATGTATCCCGTGTGGTTCCGTGAACGCAGATGGGGTGCGGCGTGCTTTGGACCAATCACAAATTCCCTGTCGTTTTTTCAGGAGGGACCAGTGTAATCAATTTCACGCCGCAGCTAGGCGCGGGGGTCAACATCTTCAACCGTCCCAAGCACAGCATCGAGCTGGGCGTGAAGGCCATCCACATCTCCAACGCCATCCTGGGCAATCACAATCCCGGCCTCAACCAAACGCTGCAATTCTCCCTCGGCTACTCCTGGTGGAGGTAGGCTACGCTGACCGCTTGAGAATTCCTGCGGCCGTTTCGCACCAATTCGGGCGGGGCGGTCGAGCATTCATCTTCCGGCAAACGCAGATGACGCCGCGATCCTTGGTAAGATGAACCAGACCAAGAGGATCTATGAACAAGCCGCGCACCCCCCGCACCGTCGCACCCAGTAAAGGCCCCCGTGCCGCTCGACCGGCGACGCCCTTCGACCACCCGCACAAAGCTGCACCCGCCCCGGCGGCGGAGAGCTCCCGTCCCGCCCCCCGCAAGGTGACCAAGGCGCCGATTGCCGCCCCTGTGCCCCGCAAGCCGGCCTTCCCCGCACCCAAAGCCGAGCCAATTCGCTTCGGCGCGCGCATCAGCCGCCGGGCTTCCGAGCGCCTGCGCGCCGGCCACCTGTGGGTCTACAGCACCGATATTGAAGCTCTCGGCATTCCCGAGGGCGAGACCCCAGCTCTGCTGCCCGTCGCCGACAACCGTGGGTTGCTTCTAGGTACGGCACTGTATAGCCCCAGTTCGCAGATCGCCCTGCGCCTCATCGCCCGGGAAGAGATGAACGAGGCGCAATGGCTGAAAGCCCTGGCCATACGCCTGCGCGCCGCTATTGCCCGCCGCCAGCCGCTGCTCGCCGCCCACGAGGGGGTTACTACCGATTCCCTGCGTATTTGCTTCAGCGAGGCCGACGAACTCCCCGGCCTGATCGTGGATAAATATGCCGGCTTGGTCATCGTGCAGATTCTGCTCAAAGGGCTGGACTCGGCGGCGGTGCGCGGGGTGTGCGTCAAGGTGCTGCGCGAGGAACTTGCCCCGACCGCCATCGTGGAACGGCCCGACCCGCGCATGCGCGAGATGGAAGGACTCTCCGCGCCCAGCCTCGACCCACTGTGGGTAGCCGATGCGGCCGCGCCAGCCAGCGCCGCCGAGTTCCAGATCAACGGCCTGCGCTTCCACTTTGACGCCAACGCCGGGCAGAAGACTGGAGCCTTCCTCGACCAGCGCGCCAACTATGCCGCCGCCCGCGACTGGGCCGCGCGACTGGGTGCGACCGGCCGCGCGCTCGATGTCTGCACCTATCAGGGCGGATTCGCCCTGCACTTGGCTCAGGTTTGCCGCGAAGTCACCGGCATCGACACTTCCCGCGCTTCGCTGGAGGTGGCGGAGAAGAACGAAGAGACCAACCGCGCCCAGTTCCAGGGCAAAGTGGATTGGGTCGAGGGCGACGCCTTCGAGATACTGCGCGGCTGGTCGGCAGAGGGCGAGAAGTTCGACACCATCGTCCTCGATCCGCCCGCCTTCGCCAAAACCCAGCGCGCCGTCGAGGGCGCCCTGCGCGGCTACAAGGAGTTGAACCTGCGCGCTCTGCGCATGTTGACGCCGGGCGGACTGCTGGTCACCTGCTCCTGCTCCCATCACGTGAGTTGGACGAACCTGGAAGCCACCGTGGCCGCAGCTGCGATCGATGCCGGCCGCCGGGTGCGCCTGCTGGAACGCCGCGGCGCCGCCCCCGACCACCCGGTGGTGCTGAACCTGCCCGAGACGGAATACCTGAAGTGCCTGGTTCTGCAGGCGGACTAGAAAACAGGGGCTGGAATTTTGGGTTAAGGATTAGGGGTTAAGGACTCTTAGCATCACCCCAGTTGCTGTATGTTCCCCACCCTGCCGCAACAACAAAAGCGCGGCTAGGGTGGGGCACGGCATTCAGCATTGGATGATTGGATCAATAGAAACAGGGAAATCGTACTCTCCCGTGGTGCGGGCTATGCGCGCATCGGTGTCCAAGAGGCGAAGACCATAAAGGCCGCCGCTCCGTGCTGGAGCGACGTCCTTTGGCCGTTTGCAGGAAGCGTCAGCGGATTCACGCCTGAGCAACGCGATGGGCAGGCCGCTCCGGCGGGAAGAAGCGCTTGAGCCAAGCAAAGGTCATCCAACCAAAGCACAACGCCCAGAAGCTGAAGTGCGCCTGACGGGCGGATTGCCGGGAGTTGTTCACGGTCGTCGCCGAGCGCAGCTCGGTCAAAACATCCTTGACCTGGGCGCGCAGGGCTTCGGCTTCGAAGGTACAGGAGCGCAGATAGGCGGAGACGGTCAAACCGGCTTCAGCGGCGCGGCGGTGCAGTTGCTCGCACTCTGCCTTGCTCATGCGGATGGTGATGCTGGCGCTTTTGAGATTGCGCTCAAAGCTTGAGGGCGTCTTCTCGGCTGCGCGCTGGGCGAGTTCCGCCTTGGCGGCCTCGTGGGCGCGGGCAAAAGCCTCCGGACTGACCGCACGGCCGCGCGAAAGTGGCGCAGCGCCCTGCGGGGAGAAATCGACCACCTCGGCCTCCTGGGCGTCGGCGCTTTGCGCCTGCGAGTTCTCGCTGGGGTCGGCGGGGCGATAGCGCGCATGGGAACGCAAGGCGCGCTCATAGCTCAAGGTGGCGACATCCTCGGCCAGGGCCTCGTCGTTCCAGTCGGATTCGGGCGATGGCGCAGGGGTGGCCAGCGCGGCCAGCAGATGAGCAAAGCTGGCGGCAGTAGGGGCGGGCGCTGGTAAATTTTCAGTGTTCATGAGTGGAGCATATCTGGACATTGTCAAGCCTGGGGAGGCTTTCCCATTAACTTGATTGGGTCGTTTCCCGAATGTGGAAAACACGGGCGAAATTGCGCGGTTCAGAATGCTGCTAAGTTTTCGGTTTTTATCCTGTTTTTCTCTGGTATTGCCGGTTATTGTTGGAAATAATAAGGTTTCTCATTTTGGAACGGTGCGCTCGATCTCCGTAAGACGCGTAAGACAGCCCTTTGCGAGGGGCGTTTTCAGGCCAAAACCAGAGCGGCTGGATCGGGCTCCGGCAGTACCCGGCCAGGCAAGCGCAGCAGTCGGGTGACAGCCGGCGCGCTAAGCGGTTTGGAGAAGAGATAGCCCTGTCCGTAACGGCAACCCAACTGGCGCAGCAGTTGGTATTGCTCGGCAGTCTCGATACCCTCGGCCACCACGTCCATGCCCAGCACCCGCGCCAGTTCGACGATGGTGCGCACGATTTGCAGGGGCTGCTCGCCGCTGCTCATGCGGCTGACAAAGGAGCGGTCGATCTTGAGCACGTCGAAGGGGAAGGAATGCAGGTGGTTGAGGGAGCTGTAGCCGGTGCCGAAGTCGTCGAGCAGCAGGGAGATGCCCAGGTTACGCAGGCTGCTCAGCACCTCCAGCGCGGTATGCATATTGGGAATGAGGCTGGATTCGGTCATCTCCAGGCCCAGTTGGGAGGCGGCGATGCCGGTTTGCAGCAGCAGAGCTTGCACGTGGTCGGCTAGCCCGGGGCGGGAGAACTGGCGCGCGGAGAGGTTAATGCAGACGCGCAGGGTGCTGGGATTTGGATCTTCCCGGTTCCAGCTCTGAATCTGCCGGCAGGCTTCTTTCATGACCCAGTCGCCAATGGGTAGAATAAGGCCGGTCTCCTCGGCCATGGGGATGAAGTCCATGGGCGCAATCATTCCACGTTCAGGATGATGCCAGCGGATCAGGGCCTCCAGGGCCACGATGCGGCGGGTGGAGAGGTCGACCTCCGGCTGGTAGTGGAGGACGAATTGGTGCTCGTCGATGGCGCGCAGCAGGTCGCTACGGCGGGGCCAGGCGTCGGTCGCCTTGATTGCCTGACGGGGCCGGCGCTTGGTGCGGGTGTTCAGGTGGCGGCGCAGGCGGCGCAACTCCAGGTGGCTGGCGGCCATATCCGCCAGGCTCTCGAGAATCTGCAAGCCTTCAATTCCCAGGCCGGGGTGGGGAGCGTCCCAGAAGACAGAAAGGGCGCCCAGAACGATGCCATCCGGGGAACGCACCGGTACGCTGACAAAGGCATCGACATTGAGCCTCTTGAGCAGGGCCAGGCGTCCGCCGAAATCGGAATGCTGCGAGAGTGCCAGCACTTCCAGGGGGCCGTCCGCGGCGATGACCAGATCGAAGATAGAGTCGGTGCGCGGCACCTCGCGGACCATCCGCGCCGCGTAGTGGTCGCGGCTCCACAGCGATTTGACCCAGACCCGGCTGCGGTCAGCGAAGGCCAGAACGGCGGCGCCGGCGGTGAAGTATTCGCTGGCCAGGCGGGTAATGGCGTCGTATCCGGCTTCGGGTGGAGTGTCGAGAATCGAGGTGGCGTGCAAGGCTGCCAGGCGGATCTCTTCCTGCTGGCGGTCGAATTCGCAGCTTTCCAGTTCGACATGGGCCATGTTGACTCCAGTCCCAAATTGCTCCCTTGAGTCGAATGAGGATCAGCCGGGGTCAATCTGGGGGTCGTGCAACGCTCGAGCAGGGGGGAAGGATCGGCCAACCAAAGTACTCGGTGTGCGATCCTCACGGTTGGCGACTGGCAAGCGCGGTTCGGGGTTGCCAGCCTGCTCCGTGCGGTATCTCACACTCACCTTACCGAAAAGTACGGATTTCCTCCGTTTACTCCCTTATCGGAGGCCATTACCAAGGACATGAGGTTACGCACGGGCGGTGGGAGACGGACTTTCGGTGTCCACGGCAGGGTTATCAGGGCTTTGCTTGTCCCGATTCGGTCCACAGGAAGGTTAGCTGGTCGGCGTCGTCCTCGATCTTCTGGGCCACGCTCACCCCGGCTGAGTGCCCGCCGCCGAGGCTATGGTGCAGCAGCACCGGCCGTCCGCTGCTGGAGGCGGCCTGCAGCAGGGCGGTCATCTTGCGCGCATGTAATGGATCGACCCGGGTGTCGGCGTCGCCGGTGAAGAACAGCACCGCCGGGTAGGCCGTCCCCGCCTTGACGTTCTGGTAGGGCGAGTACTTCAGCAAATACCTGAACTGCTCTTCCTTCTCTGCCGATCCGTATTCGGTGGTCCAGTAGGAGCCGACCAGGAACTTGTGGGAGCGCAGCATGTCCAGCAGCGGATAGCCGCACAGCACGGCGGCGAAGAGCTGTGGGCGCTGGGTAATGGAGGCGCCCATCAGCAGGCCGCCGTTGGAGCGGCCGAAGATGGCCAGGTGCTGCGGCGAGGTGTACTGGTGGGCGATCAGGTACTCGGCCGCGGCGAACCAGTCGTCGAAGACGTTCTGCTTCTTCTCGAACATCCCCTGCCGGTGCCAGCTCTCGCCGTATTCGCCGCCGCCGCGCAGATTGGGCAGGGCGAACCATCCGCCCTGCTCGATCCACCACGCCCAGGTGGGATTCCAGATGGGTGTCTCGCTGAGATTGAAGCCGCCATAGCCAGTCATCAAGAGCCGCTCGCTGCCGTCCTGCTTCAGGCCCTTCTTTCCGGCAATAAACATGGGAACCTTGGTCCCATCCTTCGAGGTAAAAAAGACCTGCTTCAGTTCGTACTGGTTGGGATCGAAGGGAGTCCGGGGCTGAAAGAAGATCTCCTGCTTGCCGGTCAGGGTATCCAGGCGGAAGATGGTCGCAGGCTGAATGAAGGATTGCAAGGAGTAATAACCATAGCGGTCGATACTGCGGCCACTGACAGTGGAGAGGTCGGCGATGACCGCTTGCGCCATCCCGCCGCCGAGATTACCGGCGGGCTTGCCGTCGAGCGCATAGATCGAGATCGCGGCGACCGCATCCTTGAGGCGTTTGACGTAGAGCTTGCCGCCCACCACCGACCAATCCTCGAGGGTGTCGGAGCCTTCTAGCACGATGGTCTGCCATACATCGGGCAGAACGCCGGGATCTGCCTTCAGTATCCGCCCCTTGGGCGCCTGGTAGTCGGTCTTAACCAGCCATGCGCCGTGGGCGTAGATGGCATTGAAGCGGGCCTCCATACCCCAGACCAGAATCTCGAAGAAGGAACCCGGCTTGCTCAGGTCGCGGAAGACAATGTCCACGCGGTGGGCGGGAACGCCGCGATCGATCTCCACCACCAGATAGCGGCCGTCGTCGCTCACCGAAGCGTAGAACAGGTCGTTGCCGGTGAGTGGCTCGCCATGAAACTCGCGTCCTAAAAGCAGCATGTCACGGGAGTTGAGTGTGCCAATGCGGTGCTCGAAAAGCAGCGTTCCCTGCTGGTCGTTGCGGGCGTAATAGATGCTGGCGCCATCGGGACTGAAGCTGACGCTGAAATAGCGGCCAAGGGGCAATTCGTCTTCCAGTGTCTTGCCGGTGGCGACGTTGTAAATGCGAATCACGGCTTCATCGGCGCCGCCCTGGCGCTCGGCATAGGCCAGCAAGGCGCCGTCGCGGGAGACGTCGCGCAGGCTGACCGAGGTATCGGAATCGCGGCTGAGAGCGGCGGGGTCGACAATACGCCGGTCTTGTATCGCCGTGCCGGGCTTGGCGCTGGCGGAAGGCAAAATTTTCGGCCCAGCAGCCAGGCTGCGCATATAAATCGAGGCTTGCTGCTCGCCGGCCAGACGGCGGCTGAAGAACAGGCTGTTGGCACGCTGGAGGGGAACGCCGGTAACGGAAACGTCTTCCAGGGCGGTCAGATCGTCGACCACGTCGGCGCGCATGCGTGCCTGCTTCATGTAGCGCGCGGTGTAGGCGTTCTGGGCGTCGATGAAGGCCCGGGTCGCGCTGCTTTTGCCGTCTTCCAGCCAGCGATAGCTATCGGCGATCCTGGTTCCGAAGTAGTCGTCGACAACGGGAATCGCCTCAACCGCCGGGGGCGCGGGCAGCCGGATTCCATCGCGGCCATGGATTGTTTGCCCCGCGGCGCAGATTGCAACTGCAACCCAGAGCGCGACCCCACATCCAAAACTACGTTGCATGAAAAGCCTCGCACGGTTATTTTTTGTCAACGCAACTGGGGTAAGGCGCGGCCTCGCCAGGGGTGCGCGGACACATCTTCTCCGGCGTCAGTCTCTTCAGCCTGCCTCCCCACTTTGCTTCGTCGTAGGCGAGGGGCTGACTCGAAGCCGGCCCGCGCTCGGCCCACTGCAATGTAAAGTAATCGGCCGTGCCCTTTACGGCAATCAGGAGAGTGGATTCGCTGTGCGCGCCAGCCACCGAGTTCACTGTGCCGCAACTGACCCATGCGACAAAAGCATCGTGATCGCCGACTTTTGTCGAACCTAATCCCTTGACGGAAAATGTATCGGGACAGCCTCGTTTAAATCCGGTGGCGATGCTTTCGAGCACGGCTTTGGGAGTTAGATTGGCGTTGGAGGCGAGCCCCTCTTTGCCGGTAGTCGTGATCATTTGCGACCATTGATCGGCGGTTTCACCCTGGAGCACCAATTCCTGGATGTAATAATTGCCATCCGGGTGTGGGTTGGTGTGGGAAAAAGCCCCGACAAACCCCGCGGGGTAATGCAAGACGACGATCTCGCTGAAGATCGGCGTAACCATGAGATTGGGTTTCAATTCGTTGAAATCGATTGTGCCGCTCTTTGCGCCGCCTTGCGCTGACGCTAGCGAGCAGGCGCAGGCAGCCCAACAGGCCAGAAGAAGAATGCTTTTGCTCATAACAAGCCTCCAAGTCAATCTTTACGAAGGCGCAACGGCGCGAATGCGAATTGCGGAGACATTCTACCATCGGTTCGGCAGCGTAGTTCTTCACGCCCGCCTCTGCGGCTGCGCACCGGGCGGTCTGCTGGGCAATCTTCTCTCCATCCCGGCCGGCAAAACTCGCCTGCCGGAGGCACCGGTTATGGCAACGAGTTAATTTATATAGCTACCGTGCTTTGTTACTTTCTACCCTCTCCGCCCTGGCCCCGGTAAAATCGAGTCCAATGGTCGAATGGCACTCAACCCGGCCTGCTGCTCCGCCGTGCTCCTTCTGGGTACGGGCGGTGGGAATGCTGCGCCCCTCGCACGCGCATACGGCATACACGGCATCTATTCTGCTGGCGGCCTCTTCGCTTCTCTCCAGCATCATCGGCTTGGCGCGGGGCAAGTTCATCGCCTGGCTCTTCGGCGCTGGCATGCAGACGGACGCATACAACGCGGCCTTCCGCCTGCCCGACCTAATGAGCAACTTCCTGGTAGGCGGCGCCGTCTCCATCACCTTTGTCACCATTCTCAACCGCTATCGCGAGCAGGGTGAGGAGCCGGAGGGAGAGCGGGTTCTCTTCACCGTGCTCAACCTGATGGCGATGGTGTTGACCGCGGCCACGCTGCTGCTGATGCTCTTTGCTCGTCCGCTGGTGCATTGGCTGAATCCCGGCTTTCCTGCGGATGAGCTGGCGCTCTGCACGCACATCACCCGCATCCTGCTGCCGGCGCAGATCTTTCTTTTTGTCGGCGGGGTGCTGGGCGCCACCCTGCTGGTGCGCAAACAGTTTCTTTATCAGGCCGTCACGCCCATCCTCTACAACCTGTCCATTATTGGTTGCGGCTACCTGCTGCATCGACGGCTGGGAATCTCGTCGCTGGCGGTGGGCGCCACCGCGGGCTTCTTCTTTGGTTCGATGCTCACCAACGCCCTGGGCGCGGCCCGCGCGGGAGTGCGCTATCGCCCAGCCCTTGATCTGCGCCATCCGGGACTGCGTCTCTGGCTGCACATGACCCTGCCGCTAATGCTGGGCTTCGGCCTGCCCTTTCTGGACACTTTTTTCAGCGGCTATTTCGCCTCCCGGCTGACCGGCGGTATCACCTACCTGACCAACGCCAAGCAACTCTTCAGCGCGCCCATGGCGATGCTGACGCAGGCCGCCGGCGTGGCCTCGATGCCCTTCTTTGCCCAGATCTGGGCTCAGGGCAAGCGCTACGAATTTGCTGTAGGTATTGCCGATGCAGTCTCCCGCGCCGTCGCGCTGGGCTTGCTTGCCGCCGCGGCGATGATGGCCCTCGCCCATCCCATCGCCGGCCTCATCTTTGGCGGCGGCCGCTTCACCGAGAGCGACGTCCAACAGACCGCCCTCTACTTTGCTCTTTATACGTTTTCCCTGGCGCTGTGGGCGGCGCAGTCGATCTACGCCCGGGCTTTTTATGCGGCGGGGATCACCTGGCTGCCGCTTCTGGCCAGCACCTTGATTGTGGTTGTGGCGTTCCCGCTCTATTGGATGGGATTTCACTGGTACGGCGCGGCGGGGTTGGCGCTGGCTTCCGACGGCGGCATCGCCCTGCAGGCTATTGCGCTGGGCCTGCTGCTGCACCAGCGGCGCATGGTTTCGCTGGCCAGCCTGGAGTTTGCCGAGATGGGTCGCTGTCTGCTGGCGGGACTGGCTGCGGGCGGGGTTGTCTGGCTGGTTTTTGTGCGCCTCTTCCGGGAGTTCGCACCTCTGCTGGGAGAGAATCTGCTGCTCCAAGCCCGCTGGATCGATCTGGCGGTTCTACTGGTCGGCGGTATGCTCTGGGTGCTCATCGCCAAGGGCGTGCTGGAAGCGACCGGATCGGCACTGCCGCGGGTGATGATACAGCGGCTGCGACGGCGCTAGGGCGTTTTGGCAGACCTTGTAGGATAAGTAAAGCCGCTGCGGCAGGTGAATGCCGCACTCCGGCCAGGGAAATGCATGATGGTTGCGAAGAAAAAGACGATCAAAACCCTGCGCTGTCCCACCTGCGGAATGCTGGTGCAGCCCAAAGACGAGGATTTTCCCTTTTGCAGCGACCGCTGCCGCAAGATCGACTTGGGCAAGTGGGCGATGGGCGTCTACAAGATCAGCTCGCCGGTGCTCGATCCCGAGGTGCTGGAAGATTTGGGCGCGCTGAACCCGCGCGGTGGTGACTCCCATGAGTGAGCAAAAGGGCGGTCCGATTGTGACCCCCGGCGGCAAGACGCTGTGGGCCTGGACGGTGGCGACCTTCTTTGGCGCCGGCTTGGGCAAGCCCGGACCTGGAACCTGGGGATCGGTGGGCGCTCTGCTGCTGTGGGCCGCCGTGGCCTGGGGTGTGCGCCCCGCGCCGCACACGCTGCTGCTGGTGCTGCTGGCAGGGATCGCGCTGTCGATGGTGCTTGGCATTCCCGCGTCCACTATCGCGGCTCGCGAGAGCGGACGCAAGGATCCCGGATTTGTGGTCATCGACGAAGTCACTGGGCAGTGGATTGCGCTGCTCGGGTGCTGCGCCTGTTGGCGGCAGGCCCTGGCGGCGCTGGTGCTCTTCCGCCTCTTCGACATTACCAAGCCCTTTCCGGTACGGCGGCTGGAACGGCTGCCGGAGGGGTGGGGCATTGTCTTCGACGACGTGGCCGCCGGGTTGTATGCTTTGGGGGTAATGGCCATGCTACGTTTCAACCACTGGATCTGAGATGAACTCCATAAGTGTCCAAACCGAATTGCAGGCTCCGCGCATCGACGAGGTTGTGCCCGCCGCTGCCTTGCCCCTGGGCGAGGTCGAGTTGCGGGGGGCGCATCTGGGGCCCGTCGACGGCGTTGCGCCACAGGTGCAGGTGGCCGGTGAGCCAGCGCTGCTGACCATGAGCCGCCCGCGGAAGCTGTCTTTGCGGGTTCCCTACAACGCCCAGTCCGGGCTGGTCGAAGTCAGTAACGCCGCGGGCATGGCCGCCCTACCACTGCGAGTGGCGCGCCTGTTGAGCGACGGATTGCACCCGGTTACCAGCCCGGCGGTGAGCCGTTCGGGGATGATCTACACCACCATCTCCGGAACCCGCGGAAAAGAGACGCCGGTCTCGGTGGTGCGGGTCAGCCAGGACGGGCGGGGTATTCCCTTTGTCAGCGGCATTCTGAATGCCACCGGCCTAGCCTTCAGTCCCGAGGGCGAACTCTTTGTCACCTCGCGCGCCGAAGGGACCGTATACCGCATCGACGCCAGCGGCGAGGCCACGGTCTACGCGGAAGGCATGGGCGTGGCTACCGGGGCGGTCTTCGACGCCCAGGGCAACCTCTTCGTGGGCGACCGCAGCGGCACCATCTTCAAGATCGACGCCGAGCGGCGTATCTTTGTGCACACCACGCTGGAGGCCAGCGTCAGCGCCTATCACCTGGCCATGGGCCCTACCGGCACGCTCTTTGTGACCGGGCCGACGCTGGGCTCCAACGACGCCATCTGGGCCATCGAGAGCGACGGCGAGGCGCGCGAGTGGTATCGGGGCTTGGGCCGCCCGCAAGGTCTGGCTGTCTGCCTGGACGGGAACGTCTACGTGGCTGCCTGCCTGGCTGGCCAGCGCGGCCTGGTGCGGGTGACGCCGCAAGGCGACGCCAGCCTGGCCCTGGCCGGCACCAATCTGGCTGGGGTAGCCTTCTCCCCCTTGGGATCGGCCATTCTGACCACCAACGAGGCCGTGTACGATGTGGATCTCGGGGTGAATGGAATGTGTTTATAGGGAACAGGGGAACAGGGAATAGGGAATAGGGAATAGGGAATAGGGAACAGGGGAAACTTCAAGGAGGCGGAGGGGGAACCATGAAAGCAGAGATTATCGCCGTTGGTTCCGAGATGCTTACCCCCTTCCGCCAAGACACTAATTCTCTGCATCTCACGCAAAAGCTCAACGAACTGGGCGTAGCAGTGGCCTTCAAGAGCATCGTCGGCGACCGCCGGCGGGATCTGGTCGGGGCCATCCAGACCGCTCTGGGACGCACCGACATCCTGGCCATCATGGGCGGCCTGGGGCCCACCGAAGACGATCTGACCCGCGAGTGCGTGGCCGAGGCGCTGGGTCTGGCGCTGCACCGCGAGGCCGCACAAGTGGCCAACCTGCACGCCCGCGCCGCCGCCATGCGCCGCACCATGAGCGACAACAACCTCAAGCAGGCCGATGTGATCGAGGGGGCGGTGGTGCTGGACAACCCCAACGGCAGCGCTCCCGGCCAATGGCTGGACGTGACCTTCGAGGGCTATCGCAAGCTCATCGCGCTGGTTCCGGGACCGCCCAACGAGTGCCGTCCGCTCTTCGACGCCGAGGTGGTGCCGCGGCTGCGCGCGCTGCTGCCGGTGCGCCACATTGCCACCCGGACGCTGAAGGCAGCGATGATTCCCGAGTCGCAGGCCGACCAGTTGCTGGCTCCCATCTACACCGCCTACACCGATGTGGAAACCACCATTCTGGCTCACGCCGGCGACATCCAACTGACCCTGCTCTGCGGCAAGCCCAGCCGCGAAGAGGCCGAACAGCGCGTGGAAGAACTGGCCGGCAAGATGGAAGAGACGCTGGAAGACTGGCTCTACTCCTCCGAAGGCGAAACGCTGGAGCAGATTGTGCTCTACTTCCTCGGCATGCACCAGGCGACGCTGGCGGTGGCCGAGAGCTGCACCGGCGGCATGGTCAGCGAGCGGCTGACCCGCATCAGCGGCAGCTCGCGCTCCTTTCTGGGCGGCGCCGTGGTCTATTCCAACGACCTGAAGACCAGCTTGGCCGGGGTTCCCTCCAAGATGATCGCCGTGCATGGCGCGGTTTCGGCGGAAGTGGCCGCGGCCATGGCCGAAGGCATCAGCCAGCACACCGGAGCAAGCTTCGGACTGGGCATCACCGGCATCGCCGGACCGACCGGTGGAAGCGCCTCCAAGCCGGTGGGACTGGTCTACTTCGCGCTCACCGACGGCAAGAAGACCGAGACGCTGGAGCGCCGTTTCAGCGGCGACCGCAACCGCATCCGCGAATGGGCCACCCAGCAGGCGCTGGACATGATCCGCAGAAGACTGCGGTAGGACAGGCGACAGCTCACAGCAGACAGCAAACAGTAGGCAGTAGAGGGCGCGAGGACGGGAAAAGTGCGTCAAAAAGCGCGAAAAAGCGCGCAAAAAAAGGCTAAATAACGCTCTTTCTGTTTACTGAAAAGTACCTAGAAGCGATCCTAATTATCGTTTATATTCTATGACTTGCAATGATTCCGTGCAGCGATACCCGCCGCATTTCCGGGGGAGGGGGTGGGGGGTGCAGATCTTCCGGGGGTGAATGCGGCGCTCCGCATGGCAATTGCACCGGCATGGCCGGCGCGGTTGGCGGTTCCCTGCAGATAGTTTAGCGCACAGCGAATGAAGTCCAGGCAAACTGGGACTCGTGTGGATTCTCGAGGACGGTCCCCGTTCTCAGCCGCTCCCGATGAACAAATCTTCCAAAGCCTCTTTTCACAGCGCCCCTCGTGTACTGTCTCTGAAGTTTGAATCTTCTATGACCCAGCCTTCCCTCTGGCTAAATTCCATTGATTCTTTGAGCTTTATGTATGGGCTAAAGCCCGCACCCTTCAAATCGCCGACTTAGGGCCTGTTCACACTACCCCGGCGGGTGGCCAATTTTCCCCATCTCTTCGTCCATCGTCGCTAGGATACGCCCGGTATCCGTCGCTCCTCACGCCTCGATCTGGTGAAAATTGGCTCCCGTCGCCGCCCACCGGGGTAGTGTGAACAGGCCCTAATCAGAGGTGTCTTCAGGTGAGAAGCGGTTGCCGGCAGCGGTCGCCGTGCTATCGATCCAGCCCTTTATCGGGTTCGCGGCATTCCACCCTTGCGCCAGAAACGCGGCAAGGATGGTGCATGGAGAATAGGGGCCGGATCAATAATCCGTCAGTTCCGCGAAGGCCTGTTTGAGACGACGCCGGGTAGCGGGCAGGTCTTCGGGCAGGACGCGGGTCTCGGCAATGGTGGTCATGAAGTTGGTGTCGCCGGCCCAGCGGGGCAGGGCGTGCAGGTGCAGATGGCCGGCCACGCCGGCGCCGGCGGCTTTGCCCAGATTCATTCCCATGTTGATGCCGTGGGGCTGATAGACCTGCTGCAGGGCCTTCTCGGTGAGTTGGGCGAGGTCCATCAATTCGTGGGCGACGGCGGTGGAGAGCAGGGCGAGGCGGTCCAGATGGGCATAGGGCATGGCCATCAAATGGCCGGAGTTGTAGGGATAGGCATTGAGGCAGACAAAGCAATACTGGCCGCGATAGACCAGTCCGCCGGAGCTCTCGGCCTGCTCCGGGTCCATGCCGCTCTCGATGGCGAAGTCGATGGCGGCCATCAGGTTGCAGAAGACGCAATGGTGATCGCCGGGCCAGGCGGAGAGGCTGGGGGGTACGCCGGGGCGCAAGGCATCGTCGACGGTGGTGACGTAGGCATAGCGCCAAGGGGTCCAGAGCTGATCCATGGAGTCTCTCCGCGGGCGGCATGGCCCGGCATCCCCACCAGTATAAGCACCACGCACTGCGACCGGCAGCAGGCATCCGCGGTGCGACGCGGTTGGATTACCCGCCGAAGCAAGAAAACGGCCTGGCGAGCGGATGAGATTCTGGAGTGGACTTGCAGAAGAGTGGATTTCTAACTGCGCATTTCTGGCATTGCGCTGGCTTCGAGGGGCGATCGGCGACGACTTCCTTTGAGCAAGCTGGAGAGGAAGGGAAAAGATGGAAACAGCTTCAGCAAGTCCGGCCCGCTTGGCGGGGAGAGCAGGTCGGCGGGTTGGCGCGATGGCGGTGGAGTCGCAGGCGGGGATTTTCGCGCGGGAACCGCCCCGGTGCTAGACTCAAAGTAGTTATGTCCGTATCCCATCCAACTCATCCGTCTGCCCTGCCCCCCGCCTCCGCCAATCTTTACGATGCCCGAACCGCGCTGCTCAAGCACGCCGCCCGCGACGCCATGGACTACCTGGAAGAGGAGGACCGGCGCTCGGTAGCGCCCTCGACGAAGGCCGTAGCGGCCCTGGCGGCACTGCGTGCTCCGCTGCCCGCGGGGCCGACCAGCGCGGATACGGTGCTGCACCTGCTGCACGAGTATGGTTCGCCGGCAACGGTGGCCAAGACCGGCGGGCGCAACTTTGGCTTTGTCAACGGCGGCTGCCTGCCGGCAGCGCTGGCGGCGGCGTGGCTGGTGAGCGCGTGGGACCAGAATGCAGCGTTTTTTGTGCAATCGCCGGTGGCCGTCACCCTCGAAGAGGTGGCGCTGGAGTGGGTGCGCGATCTGTTGGGATTACCCGAGGGCTCAGGCGGTGCAGTGGTGACCGGGGCCACCATGGCCAATTTTTCCGCACTGGCGGCGGCGCGTCATGCGCTGCTGGAGCGGGTGGGATGGGATGTGGAGAGCGAGGGGCTCTTCGGCGCTCCGCCCATCACCGTGGTGGTTGGCGAAGAGGCGCATACTTCGGTACTCAAGGCGCTGGGTCTGCTGGGACTGGGCAGAAACCGCGTGGTGCGGGTTCCGGTGGACAAGCAAGGACGGATGCGCGCCGATGCGCTTCCGCACATGGACGCGCACACCATCCTCTGTCTGCAGGCCGGGAATGTGAATACCGGGGCCTTCGATCCTGCGGGAGCGATCATCCCCCTGGCCCGGGAGGCGGGAGCCTGGGTGCATGTGGATGGGGCCTTCGGCCTATGGGCGGCCTGCTCGCCGGCCTACCGCAAGCTGACGCATGGCTTTGAGCTGGCCGATTCGTGGGCGACGGACGGGCACAAGTGGCCCAACATCGGCTATGACTGTGGCATTGTCATGGTTCGCGAGCCGCAGTCCTTGCGGGCGGCAATGGCGATGGATGCGGCTTATCTGGTGCAGGGCGAACAACGCGAGCCCTCGTACTTCAACCCGGAACTCTCTCGCCGCGCCCGCGGGGTGGAGTTGTGGGCGGGGCTGCGCTCGCTGGGCCGGTCGGGGATGGCGGAGATCGTGGAGCGCACCAGCAGTCATGCGCGGCACTTTGCCGAAGTGCTGAGCAAGGCGGGCTACGAGATTCTCAACCAGGTGGTCATCAATCAAGTGCTGGTCTCGTTTGGCTCGCCGGAACGGACCTTGCGCACCATCGAGCGCATTCAGCAGGACGGAACCTGCTGGTGCGGGGGGACAGTGTGGCAGGGTAAAACAGCCATGCGCATCAGCATCTCTTCCTGGGCCACCACCCGGGACGATGTGGAGCGCAGCCTGGCGGCCATGCTGGCGGCAGCCAAAGAATAGGTGAGGCATTACAGTTTATCCCCGCCATAACACGGCGCGGCGAGTTGGGCTGCTCCCAATGTTTCTTCCTCAAGAAATTCTCATCCCGGGCCGATAAGGGGGGGGAGCGGGGAATCTGCGTCCAGAGTGGATTCTTGATTTGTGTCGACCGGGTCCAAGTATGATGTTGATCCCCAGAAAGCGGATTTGGATCGCCGTGGCGGCCATGTTACTGGCGGCTCTGGCGGGTGGAGAATGTGGCTTTCTGTTGGGCCGCGCACAGATCGAGGCGGCGGCCTACGACCGACTAACCCAGATTGCGCGGCAGAGTGGCGGGCCGTTTGTCTCCCTGCTGACGGAGTCGAGCGCGCTGTTGGCCCAGCTCAACATTTCATCCTATCCGCGCTGTTCCTCTGCCGAAGCCGCCTATTTTCGGGAGTTGCTCTTTCATTCCGAGTACTTGCGCGACGCCGGGCACATCCGGAATGGCCGGCTGGCGTGTTCCACGCTGTTCGACCAGGAGCAGCTCTCTTCTGCCACGTTTCAACCCGCCATCACCCGTGTCGATGGGCTGAAGATCTATCGCAATGTGCCGCCCTATGTGTGGAAGGACAATGTGGTGTTTCTTTTGCAGCGGGGTGACTCGTTCGTGGTGGAAGATCTGAGCATGAAGCGGAACTGGAGCCCTCCCAATCTGGATTATGAGAGCACCATGCGCGATGCCGGAAGTGGGCAACTGGTGCGCCCTGGCGGCAAGCCGCTGCTCTTTCCCGGCGCGGTCATCGACCGGGACACGCGGGGGCGCATCGGCGGCCAGGCATATGTCACGGTTTGCTGGAAGGACGATGCCTTCTGCACCAGCGTCTTTCAGCCCTATTCCGCGATGATGTGGGCCGAGCGCGGATCGCTCAGCATGAATATCGCCCTGAGCGCGGGTAGCGGAATGGCGCTGGCACTGCTCTTTTTTCTTTTCTACAATCGCAGCCGCAACATGAGCCAGCAATTGCGCGGCAGTATCCGCAAGGGGGATCTGAAGCTGGTGTACCAGCCCATCGTCGAGTTGCAGGAGGGGCGGGTGGTGGAGGCCGAAGCGCTGGCGCGTTGGTGCGACGAAGATGGCTTCTCGGTCAGTCCGGAGATCTTCGTGCGTCTGGCGGTGGAGCGTGGATTCGTGGGGGAGCTGACAGAGTGGGTGGTACGTCAGGCTCTGCGCGACTTCGGGCAGCAGTTGCACCGCCATCCGGGGTTCCGCATCAACATCAATGTCACCGCCGCGGATCTGGTGGACGAGAAATTTCTACCCATGCTGGAGGGCTGTCTGCGGGAACATGCGATTGCCGCGCGCTCCCTGGCCATCGAGATTACCGAGGGCGCGACAGTGCGCCAGGCGGCGGCGATGGAGGCCATCCGCAAACTGCGGCAGCGCGGCCACAGTGTGCAGATCGACGACTTCGGGACCGGTTACTCCAGTCTGGCCTATCTGAAAGATCTGGCCGTGGACACTATCAAGATCGACAAGGTCTTCACCCAGGGTATCGGTACCGATGCGGTGACGGTAGCGATACTTCCGCAGATGCTGGCCATGGCGGAGTCGCTCCATCTGCAGGTGATCGCCGAGGGGATCGAGACGCCCGAGCAGGCGGCTTACTTCGCGGGCAAGGATGCTTCGATTCTGGGCCAGGGATGGTTCTTCGGCCACCCGGTCTCTGCCGAGGCGCTGTTGAAGACTCTGTTTCTGCAGGAAGAGGCGGTGGAGATGGCCGCCGGGTTCCGGCGATAGTTCCTGCGCTGGGCGGGAAAACCGCTCCGCTTCCGCGAATAAGCGAAGAATTTCCTAATGACACGGGTTCTGGCTCCGATGAAGGATGTAGCGGGCGCAATGCGTGCGTCCATGCCCTGCGCCCCGGTGAAGGTCCGGGCGATCGACCATGCCGACTCTCAAACAGCGCGTCTCTCTAACACTGGCGGCGACGATCCTGGCCACCCTGGGTGGCATTCTGCTGGGATTTTGGGAGGGGCGCACGACCATCCTGGGGCTGACCGCGGCGCGGCTAGACGGGGATGTGGAGCGCGTCTCCAAAGAGGCGGACCGCTACCTGGGGGAATCGCGGGCGGTGCTGGCGGCCATGAATGCCAACACCTACCAGCCCTGCGCGGCTGACGAACTGGTCTATTTCCGCGCCCTGCTCTTCGAGTCGAAATATCTGAAGGACGTGGGCCGGATGCATGGGGGCAAGATCGACTGCTCGGCAGATCTGGGCGCCTTGGCCAGGCCGCGTCCGCTGCCCGCGGCCGACTTCCTGCTTCAGGATGGAATGGCCATCTACAAGAATCTGGATGTCTACCGGGGTGACGACGAGGAGGTCGTCACCCTGCAAGTGGACGATTCTTACGTGGTCTTTCGCTCCGCGAGTCTGCTGCAACTAGGCCCTCAACTGGATCGATTCACGGAGACGGTGGTGGATGCGCCCAACCACCGCATCGGCCTGTTGCGCGGCGAGCCGCTGGCGGTGGATGCCGCCATTCTGACCGCCGACGGGCGAAGCCGGCAGGGAAAGACACTCTACTCGACCCGCTGTTCGACGCGCGGCCTTAGCTGCGTCACCGGATACATCTCCATCCCCGAGGCGCTGCGCGAGAACCGGATGGAAGCGATGATCTTCATGGTGGTGGGGGGCACGAGCTTCGGTCTGCTGGGGCTGATCTGTTCCCTGCTCTACTGCCGCAGCCGGGGCATCGAGCAGCAGCTTCGTCGCGCCATCCGCAGAGACCGATTGAACGTGGTGTATCAGCCGGTGGTGGAGTTGGAGAGCCGGCGCATCGTGGGCGCCGAAGCCCTGCTGCGCTGGATCGATGAAGACGGGCTTTCCATCCGCCCCGATGTTTTTATCAAACTGGCCGAAGAGCGCGGCTTTGTGAACGAGATCACCCGGCTGCTGCTGCGCCAATGCCTGCGCGAGTTTGCCGGACTGCTGCGCAACAGCCCCGGCTTCCGCCTGAATATCAACGTCTCTGCCGCCGACCTGGCCGACCCCACCTTTCTGCCCCTGCTGGCGCGGTCGCTGGAAGAGGCCGAGGTGCCGACGCAGCGGCTGGGCATCGAGATCACCGAGAGCGGCACCGCCCGCCAGCAGGTGGCCATGGACACCATTCTGCAACTACGCCGCCGCGGCCACCGCGTCTACGTGGACGATTTCGGCACCGGCTATTCCAGCCTGGCTTACTTGCAGGATCTGGCCATCGACGCCATCAAGATCGACCGCGCCTTCACCAAGGCCATTGGCACCGAGGCGGTGACGGTCTCCATACTGCCGCAGATTCTCTCCATGGCCGAAGCGCTGAATCTGCAAGTGGTGGTGGAAGGCATCGAGACGGCGGAACAGGCGCGCTACTTTCTCCACGCCGGCAAGCGCTTCCTGGCCCAGGGTTGGCTCTTTGGGCACCCCTACCCGGCGGACGAATTCCACCGCCTGCTGGAGGAAGATCAGCAGGCGGCGAGCGTCACATCTAGCGCGGCGGCGGACGCCGACCCCACCAACTGAAGGAACTATCGATGCGCACGTGAGCTTGACAGCCGCGGCGCGGTGGCCGAGGCTGGTTGCATGTCTCGCGCATCGCGTTTCCTTTCTCTTGCACTTCTGACCCTCGCCGTTCTCGCCCTGGCCCCTTGGGCACACGCACTGGAAAAGCAGCCCGCAGACGTCTACCGCACCCGGCGGGCGGCGCTGGCGGCCAGCCTGAAGGGCGGCGTGGCGGTTTTCTTTGCCGCCGCCGAGCCGCAACTGGATTTCATGCCCTACCGTCAGGATGCGGACTTCTACTACCTGACCGGCTGGAATGAGCCGGGTGCGGCGCTGCTGATTGCCGGCGCCGAACCAACTACCCCTTTGGCGCATCCGTACACCGAGCTACTCTTTCTACCCACCCGGGATCTCATCAAGGAGCGCTATACCGGGATCAAGCTGGACGCGGCCACGCCCGGCGCGGCTCAGACCGCGGGTGTGGACGCGGTGCTGGCGATGACGGATCTGCCCGCCACGCTCAACCGGCTGATCGACGCCGACCGCCGTCTGACCCGCAACCTGTGGGCGCCGCCCGGCAGCCGGCCGGCGCAGGCGCTGATGGAATTCACCGCCGCGACCCTGGGCCTGGACGAGACACCGGCGCTGCGCGACGCCACCGCGTTGACCATGCCGCTGCGCCAGATCAAGGATGAGGGCGAGATGGCCCTGCTGCGCAAGGCCTCCGAGGCTTCGATTGCCGGGCAGCGGGCGATGATGCGGGCGGTCAAACCCGGTGTTAGCGAGCGCGCATTGGCGGGAAAGATGACCGCAGTATGGATGGAAGGCGGTTGCGAGCGGCCCTCCTATGCGCCCATCGTCGGCTCGGGGATCAACTCGACGGTGCTGCATTACTCCGACAACTCGGCTACCCTTGCGGATGGCGATCTGCTGCTGGTGGATGCGGCCTGCGAGTACTCGATGTACGCCAGCGACATCACCCGCACGGTGCCGGTCAACGGCCACTTCAGCGCCCGCCAACGGGAGATTTACAACATCGTGCTAGGCGCGCAGCAGGCGGCTATTGACGCCTTTGTCGCCGGCAAATCCAAGATCAACGACCGCGACCGCAAAGATCCCGACTCGCTGGATCAGGCCGCATACGCCTACATCAATACCCACGGCAAGGATCTGCATGGGCAGCCGCTGGGCAAGTACTGGCTGCACGGACTGGGGCACATGGTGGGCATCGACGTGCATGACCCCGCCCAGTACCCGGCCGTACTCAAGCCGGGAATGGTCTTTACCATCGAACCGGGCGTCTATATTCCCGAGGAGAAGATCGGCATTCGCATCGAGTGCGTCTTTCTGGTGGGCGCGGACGGCAAGCTCATCGATCTGGTCGCTGCCCTGCCGCACAGAGCAGAAGATGTGGAAGCGGAAATGAAACAGAAATAGGCAAAGAGATGAATCGTAGCCAGAGAATTCGGCTTGAGCGGCTGGCGCTTCTGGAAGCGGAGTTCAGGGAATTACTGATTCCTTGCCTGGAACAATGCATTCATGGTCGGTGGGGACTTTTTAGGACCTTTGATTATCTTGGCCAGGACCGGAAATATTGGAACTGGCCCGAAGCTGACCACCTACGCGAAATTGCTCTCTCTATACAGGAGATCCTGGAGAAATCAGGAGAAGCGAACGAACTCTGTAGCGATTTTTTGAGACTTTGTACGATTCATACTGCAAACGATCCAGGAGAACCCAAGCTGGCGCGTGCTCTTCTTGATCGAACCGTAGTTCTCCAGGGTGAACGGAAGGATTAGCGTCGGAGTTGGCGGTTCGAGATCGCCCCGCAGGGGCGGTGCGAAAATGGCCCGGGGTAGAGCGCAGCGAAACCCGGGGTAAGCGCCACGATCACCCTCGCGCCCCGTAGGGTGCGCGGCGAAACCAGGGAAAGCGATTGAAGGGATTCATGGACGAGAACGACGAGATCGAACCGAGCGGATTGCAGGGACTGGCGGAGGTCTTTCGCGAGCAACTGGCGGCTTGCCTGGAGGAGTGCGCCCACGGACGGCGCGGGCTGTTTTCCGCCCTGGAACATCTGGGCGACGACGCGGCGCCCTGGCCGGAAGCGGAACGCCTGCGGGAACTGGCCATGGCCCTGCAAAGCCTTTTTGCCCAGGACCAGGAGAGCAACCCGCTGGTGGACGAGTTTCTCGATCTTTGCACCATGCATGGGGAGAGCAATCCCGGCGAAGCGCGGCTGGCGCGGGCCTTCTTGCAGCGCATCGAGCGCAACGAGGTGGGCACGCAGCCGGAAACGGAGCGGCGTCCATGGTGATTCTTCGTGCATTTCTGGCTCTGGCGGAAGGGCTTGCCACCATTGCCCTGCTCAGCCTGCTGGTCAACGCCCTGCTGCGCCGATTTACGCCGGATTGGGCAGCTCGCGAGGGCAAGCCCGGGGCATCGACGGAGGTACAGAGTCCACGCAGACTCTCCGCGGGAGCGTTTTTCGTTCAAGCAGGTTCCGCGCTGCTGACCGGCGCGGCGGGCGGCTACGTAACGGCGCTGGCCGCGCGGGGCAATCCCCTGGTGCACGTGCTGGCGCTGGGGATGGTGGTGCTGGCGCTGACCGCGCTGAGCGCCTTGCAGGCCAAGGGCGAGCAGCCGGTGAGCTTGCAGTTGACGCTGGTGGCGATTTCGCCGCTGGGGGTGCTGGCTGGGGGGTTGCTGCGGCTGCGGGTGTTGGGAATTCTGTAGGAAGTGGCACTTGCACAGAAAGTGGCACAAGCGCAGAATAGTGCCACTGGCGATGGAGACGGCAGCTATAGAAGCGTTGGAACTTCACGAGCAGGAGAGCGTTTGGGTGCGACCCAAGAACGTCGAGGAACAGCGGGTGAGGATGCGCATCGGGGCCAAAGGGCGGCTGGTGATTCCGGCGGCGATGCGGGCAGCGCTGGGAATGGCGGACGGCGAAGTGATCGATTTGCGCGTGGTGGACGGAGAACTGCGCATTGCAACGAGGGAAAGCCGCCTACGCAGGGCGCAGGAATGGGCTCGTAAGACGATCCCGCCGGGAGTCTCGCTTGCCGATGAGTTGAGCGCGGAGAGGCGCGAGGCGGCCAAGTATGAGTGAGGTCGTACTCGATGCCTCTGCCATGCTCGCCTATTTTCAGGAGGAGCGTGGCGCGGAGAAGCTGACCAAAGAGATCCTCGATCATGCCATTGCCAGCACGGTCAATCTCGCTGAGGTACAGTCCAAGCTCGTCAAAAAGGGGCGCTAGGCTTCGGCGGCGTCGAGATCCTTGAAGAGCTCGGGCAGATCGAGGTGAATCGGGGAGTCCGCAACCTCGAAGCGCTCTTTGCGCGTCCAATTGCCGTTGGAGCAATCCCAACCCAGGCGCTTGATCGGATCCACAACCCAGATGTTTTGCACCTGGAACCGGCGATAGTCTTCGATCTTCTCCTGCACCCTGGATTGACGATCCTCGGGAGACAGCACCTCAACGGCGATAAGCTGTGGCTGGTCGAAGACCGGCTGTACGGGAACGTCTCTTCTCCACACGCTAACGTCGGGAATCCTCACGTCGCCGGAGGTCAGCCGCGTCCTCTGCTCCTGAATGGTTCTTGTCTGCCAGAATTTGTCGTGCAGGTGGAACCACAGCAGAATCGCCCGTTGCACCGTGTTGTGCTCGTACTCGCCCATGTTGCGCTCTTGAACCTCCCCGCCAACGTACTCCGCATCCGGCTCATAGGGAGTGCGCAGATACTCTTCCAGCGAGATGTGGGCCGTGGTCGCCATGGGAGCTTCCCTTCGTGATCAGTGTACTCCTGGCTGGACCCGCCGGCGCCGGCCATTGCGCTGCAGGCCCCCGGTCTATACCACCGGGCAGATCTGGAAGGGCCTGTAACTGGGTATTCCAATTCATGTGATGCGGTATGAGGAAAAGAGCTTTCATTTCGAAGCAGTCTAAAACAAATTCGCCACAACGGGATGAAAAACGGCAAGGACCGGAGCAACCGCTCCGGCCCCGCTGTTTTTACTGACCACTGACCACTGATCACTGACCACTACATTTATCCCTGGATGTCGAACTGCTCGGGGTGGAGGGTGGCATCGCTCTTGATGAGGATGTTCTTGCCCACCAGTTCCTCGAACTCGGTGATCCAGGCGGCGTTGTTGGCCTTGAGCACCTTGACCGTCTCGGGGTTAACGCGCAGCAGGATGTCTTCCGCCTCGAAGTGCTTCTTCATCTTGCGCAACTCGGTGTAGATCTCGTTGCAGACAGTAGTGGGGCTCTTTACCATGCCGGTGGCCTGGCAGGTGGGGCAAGGCACCGAGAGGGTGCGCTCGAGGGACTGCTTGACCCGCTTGCGGGTGATCGCGACCAGGCCAAAGTCGTTGAATTGCAGAACCTTGGTGGGGGCGCGGTCGCTCTTGAGGGCTTCTTCGAGAGCGGCCATCACCTTGTAGCGATTCTTGCGGTCGTCCATGTCGATGAAGTCGATGACGATGATGCCGCCCAGGTCGCGGAGGCGAATCTGGCGGACAATCTCGGGGACCGCATCGAGGTTGGTCTTGACGATGGTGTCTTCCAGGCGCGCCGACTTGCCGACGTACTTGCCGGTGTTGATGTCGATGGCCACCAGGGCTTCGGTCTGGTTGATGACGATGGAGCCGCCGGACTTGAGCCAGACCTTGGAACGCAGGGCCTTGGAGATCTCGTCCTGAATGCCGAAGTGCTCGAAGAGCGGAGTTTCCTTGGTGTAGAGCTTGACACGGCGCGTCAGGGTGGGCGAGAAGTGGTTGAGGAAGCGCACGATGCGCTCGTAGCCGGCTTCCGAATCCACCCATATGTTGCTGAAGTTGCTGCTCACCTGGTCGCGCAGGATGCGCTCGATGAGGGAGAGATCGTGGTAGATCAGGGCCGGCGACTTGGAGGCGTCGGAGCGGGTCTTGATCTCGTTCCACAGGTGGAGGAGGAAGCGCAGGTCGGCGCGCAGATCTTCTTCCGAAGCATCTTCGGCAGCGGTACGGACGATGAAGCCTCCCGAGGCTTCGCCGCGCTCGCTGACCAGGATGCGCTTGAGGCGCTGGCGCTCGGCATCGGACTCGATCTTGCGGCTGACACCGATGTGCGAGACGGTGGGCATGAAGACCAGGAAGCGGCCAGGCAGGGCGATGTGGCTGGTGATGCGTGCGCCCTTTTGGGCGATGGGCTCCTTGGCGATCTGCACCAGGATCTCCTGGCCGGGCTTCAGCAGGTCGCTGATGATGGGCAGGTCGGAGGTCTGGGCGGAGCGACGAGAGGGAGGTCGGCGCGTGGCAGCCGCGGCCATGGGCGGCGGACTCTGGCGTTCCGGCTGGCGCTCGGGTTGACCGGTACGGCCACGACGGCCACGGCCGCCGCGATCTGCGCGATCGCCACGATCGCGACGCGGCGATTCCGGAGCGGAAGTTCCGGCGATAGGCTGCTCTTCGCCCTCGTCTTCCTCGTCGTTGTCGAAGGTGTCGTCGTTGTCGTCGAAGTCGACGAGAATGCGCTTGGCCTCGGGCTTGACGGGAATGCGCGGAGCCGGACGGCGGATTTCCGGTTCGGCCGGCGCGGCAGGCATGCTCTTGGCGGTGGTGCGGGGCGCGGCAAAGGCCTCTTCTTCGATGAAGTCTTCTTCGGCGTTGGCGCCCTTGTCGTCCTTCTTCTTCTTGCCGCCTAAACCGAAGAGACGGAAGCCGGTGGGAGGCAAGGGATCAACGTTGTGGGAGGCGGCGGCATCCGGCTCGGGGAGTTCTTCCGCGGCGGACTCCGCGACAGGTTCGGCGGTCGCAGTGTCTGCAGTCTGCTCTTCTTCTTCGAACTCATCCTCGGCGAGTTCAACTTCGACCAGATCTTCCTCGACGAAGTCGTCCACGGCGGCCGCTTCCGGCACCGCCTCGACAAAAGGCTCGGCGGCGGGAGCGAACTCGACGATCTCTTCGACGTAGGCGGGCACGGCGGGAATCCCGTCTTGCGGTACGGCCTGGGTCTGGTAGTCGGCGGCGTCGGAGAAGATGCCACGCGGCTCGGCGTCCACTTCCGCGGCGGGCTCGGACTCCAGGGCGCGGTGGCGATGGCGGGAGAGCGATTCGCCGGGCAGCAAACCACTGCCGTCCCACTCGATGGGCGACTCGATCAGGGTGGTGGGCTTGTAGGAGGATGCGGGCCGGACCGGTGCGGCAGGTTCAGCCTCTTCGGATTCGGATGCGGCGGTGCCGCCGTACTTGGAGAGCGACTCTCCGGGCAAAACAAAGGGCACCTGCTCGGCGCGGGGCGCGGTCTGGGCGGGGGCAGCAAAAATCGGCGCAGCCACGGCGGGCGTCTCTTTCGCTACTTCGACATCTTCGTCGACTGGTGTCACCCGCATGGCCGGGACTTCTTCCGGGAAGTCGGGTGCGATTTCAAGCGCAACTTCGGGGTGCTGTTCGGCAGCGCCGGCTCCTCCACGGCCGCTGCGGCGACGGCGGCGTCCACGCCAGCGGCGGGCGCCGGCATCGCCGGATTCGTCTTGCGACTCGTCGGCGGGGGGGGCAGGATAAGCTTCGACCGCTACGGCGAAGGACTCTTCTTCCACCGGGGGAACGACCTCGACGGCGAAACGGCGCTGACCAGAACGATCCTGACTGGGACGGTCTTGGCTGGTCCGGTCCTGACTGGGACGCTCGGGGCGAGGTTCCTGCGGCTTCTGTTCCCGCCTTTGCTCCTGTTTCGGTTCCGGCTTCTGCTCCTGGCGGGCGTCGGGCTTCTGAGCGGGGGGCTGGCTGCGCTCTTCGCTGCGGCCGCCACGCACTTCGCGCAGGGGCTGGGTGCCACCGCTGGCGGCAGCCTGCTCCAATTCGTCGGTCTCTTCCGGGTCTTCGAGTTCGAGGAAGTCGGTTACATAGAGGAAGGCATCGCGCTCCAGACCGATGTCCACGAAGGCGGACTGCATGCCGGGCAAAACCCGGGTGACGCGGCCGTTATAGATGGAACCGGCCAAGGTGTATTCGTTTTCGCGTTCGTAGTAGATCTCCGCGAGTTGATCGTCTTCCAGAATTGCCAGCCGGGTTTCATGCGGCGTGCTGGAGATGCAAATTTCTTTTGCCATCGTACCTTTCCGCCCGGCGGCGGAAGCCTGCCGGGGCCTGCGGCCAGGAGGGATGGAGACGCAAAGATCCAGAAGGAGAGGGGATAAGCGGAAGGAACGTCCCGTGCGTCGCGGCCGGGGAGTTGAAGGAGCGGAATCCTACCCCGAAAAGGGGCGATCCGCGACCTTCATCCCGGCCAGCGAGAGATACGAAGCGAAAATCCATATGCAGAGAGTTTGTGGCCAACCATGCCGCCATGTGCGGCGGGGCCGTTAAGCCGTTGGCGCTTGCGCCCGAGAAGCGTGCGAAGGGAGCGGAGAAAGCTGTCTCCGATGCTCCGGCGCGCTCGGCGCAATATTTACGCTGCCAACGGTCTGCCCGTCTCTGCGTGCTCATGAACCCAATCCTGCCGGGCCTGCGATCCATCCGGACCTAGCCGGCGAAATGCTTGAAATACCTTTTCTTGCGCTCCGGATCGCTCCGGAAGCTAGCAAGAGGGACACTATTGTTGTCCGTTCAGTTAACGAACCTGCGCATGCGCACATTCATCGCCGCGCCCAGCGCCAGGAACGTAAACAGCACCGAAGATCCGCCGTAACTCATTAACGGCAAAGGGATTCCGGTGACGGGCATGAACCCGATGACCATGCCCACGTTGACCGCAATCTGAAAGGTCAACACAGCCACCGCCCCCATGACGATCAGAGAGCCGGACAGGTCTGCGGCTGTTTGCGCGTTTTGAATCAAACGCATCAATATGGAGAAGTATAGCAGCAGCACGAAAAACGCGCCCACGAAGCCGTGTTCTTCGCCCAAGGCGGCAAAGATGAAGTCGGCGTGGGGGATGGGGAGGAAATCTCCCTGGGTCTGAGTGCCCTTGGCGGCACCCTTGCCCCAGATGCCGCCGGAGCCGACGGCGATCAGCGACTGGCGCAGTTGGTAGCCGGTACCCTTGGGGTCGTTGTCGGGGTTGATGAAACTGGTGAGGCGGGCCTTCTGGTACGGCTTGAGGAGCTTACCGCTGCTCCAGGCGCCGCCGATCAACATGGCTCCGGCGACCAGGAGAATCAACCCCTGGCGCAGGTTGATGCCGCCCAGGAAGAGTCCCGCCACCAGAATCGGCATGTAGGTGAGGGATGTACCCAGATCGGGCTGCTTGAGCACCAACAGCATGGGCACGCCCACCAGGGCGAAGGCCTTGAAGATGTCCTTCCAGGTGAGGGAGCGTCCGCCCAGGTTGGCGAAGTAGCGGGCCACGGCCAGAATCATGACCAGCTTCATCCACTCGGAGGGCTGAAAGAGGACGGGTCCGAGCTTGATCCAGCGCCGCGCGCCCAGGGCCTTGTGTCCGATGCCGGGGATCAGCACCGCCAGCAGCATGAGCATGAAGAGGCCGTAGGCCCAGGGCACAAAATCGATCAGCTTGTGGTAATCGATCTTGGAAAAGAGGAACATGGCGGCCAGGCCGCCGAGAATCCACAGCACCTGCTTGGTGTGGAAGTGCATGTATTTGGTATTGAGGGTGGCGGTGTAGATCTCGAAGACGGAGATGGCGCACAGCAGCAGCACCAGTCCCAGCAGGGGCCAGTCGAAGTCGCGGAAGCTGAGGATGCGGCGCATCAGTTTCCATCCTCCTTGAAGCGGAGCGGCTGCCAGGCATGAAACCAGGCAGGCAGGGAGAACAGGCTGCTGGCCACCGCTTTGGAAGCGCTGGCCGGCTGGGGCTGGATGAAGAAGTGTCCAGCATGGATGCCGGCTGTCTGGCGGCTGGAGGCGCCGTGGCGGCGGCCGCGGCGGGAATCCTCTGGGGCAGGGTCGGACCAGACCGCGCCCACCTCGACCGGCTTGCTGGCGGCGGGTTCTTCGCGCAGGTTATGGTCCTGGCGGCGTTTCTTTTCCACGTAGGCGGCGACGATCTGGGCGGCGATCTTGGCCGAGCCGGAACCCCAATCGCCGTGTTCTTGGAGGACGGTTACGGCGAACTCGGGATTGCGCCGGGGCACCATGCCGACAAACCAGGCATTGGGTGTCTTGGCCCCGCCTTTGGTGTGGGTGTCGCCGCCGCCCACCACCTGGGCGGTGCCGGTCTTGCCGGCGAAGTCGATGCCGTCCATGTGCGCGGCCTCGGCGGTGTGATACAAACCGGGGGTGGTGGCTGCGGCCATGCCGTCGGTAATGGTGATCCAGGTCTCGGCGGAGATGGGGAATTGCTTTTCTCCCGAGCCGGGGAAGGAATCCTGAATGGCGTGGCGAAAATCGGCGGGGAGCTGGCTGGGATCGACGACATGGGGGCGCACCAGATGGCCCTGACTGGCGATGCCGGCCAGAGCACGGGTCAGTTGCAGCGGCGTCACCTGCGTCTCACCCTGGCCAATGCCCACCGAGATGGTGTTGCCGGCGTAATACTTCTGGTGGTAGTTCTTCATCTCCCACTGCGTCGAGGGCATGATGCCAGCCATCTCGCCGGGCAGGTCGATACCAGTTTTGGAGGCCAGTCCCAAGCCCGTGGCATAGCGGGCGATGGTGTCGATGCCCAGGCGTTGCGCCAGGGTATAGAAATAGGTGTCGCAAGACATGGGGATGGCCTCGTGAATATCGATGAGGCCATGGTGATGGTCGCAATGGAAGAAGCGGCCGTAGAAGTTGCCCCCGCCATTGCACATCACCTTCATATTCTGGGCCACGCCCTCTTCCAGCCCGGCGGCGGACATGATGATCTTGAAGGTGGAGCCGGGGGCCAACTGGTCCTGGATGGCCTTGTTCATCAGCGGGTGGTTGGGATTGGCGAGGAGCTGGTTCCACTCGGTGCGGCCGATGCGGACGGAGAAGGCATTGGGATCGAAGCTGGGGTGGGAGACCAGGGCCAGGATCTCGCCGTTGCGGGGGTCCATGGCCACGATGGCGCCATTGGCGTCGCCCAGGGCCAGTTCGGCGGCGCGCTGTATATCGATGTCGATGGTCAGCTTGAGATCCTGTCCGGGCTTGGCGCGCTGGGTGCGCAGGTAGCTGATCTCGCGGCCGTGGCTGTCAACGACCACGTCGCGGGAGCCGTCCTCGCCGCGCAGCAGCTCGTCGTAGGTCTCCTCGACGCCGGCCTTTCCGACCACGTCGCCGGGCTCGTAGGCGGCATAGCGAGCCTGGTTGAGATCCTCTTCGCTGACCTCGCCGACGTATCCGATGAGATGGGAGGCGAAGCCGTCGCGGGGATAGAGGCGGCGCTCCTCGTCGATGGTCTCCAGTTCGGGAAGCTCGTTGCGATGGGCCTCGATGAAGGCCACTTCGTCGGCGGTGATGTCTTGCTTGATGGGGATGGGCTGGTAGCCGGGGGCGGAGCGGTAATGGCGCAGAGTGGCTCTCAACTGCTCCAGGTCGAGGTTCAGGCCGCGGGCGATCAGAGGCAGGTCGGCGTCTACGTTGCGATTCTGCTCGCGGACCAGAAAGCAGGAGACGGAGGGGTAGTTGTCGACCATGAGCCGGCCATCGCGGTCGAAGAGCTTGCCGCGGGCGGCCAGCACAGGAACCTTGCGGATGCGATTCTGCTCGGCCAGCAGGCGGAAGTTCTCCGCGCCCAGCACCTGCAACCGCCACAACCCGGCGACCAGCGCCAGCATCATCAGCAAAATGCCCCACTGCACCATGGCCAGCTTGGCCATGGGGAGCTTTTCGTCGCGATTGATGCGGTCGGTTTGCATGGTTTTATAGCCTTTGAGCGGGCAGGTTGTGCTCGTCCATAATTCCTTGGTTAGATCCGCGGAGGAGATGCAGAATCCTGTAAAAACCTTTCGTCAGGGGTTAAAGCCTAGTTCCATTCTATGGACTTTATGCGGGGGTTAAAACCCCGCCTCCCTCCGACGCGGGTTTTCCGCAGCCTCTAAAGTCGAGCCCTATTACAAAGCCCGTTCTTGAAACATCCCTGGCCCCTCAGTCCCGTATCTGCGTTCTATCCAGCAGGGGGAAGAGGATCAGGGCGATGACCGAGTTCCCCAGAGCCTTCATGAGTTCGGTAAACCAGCTCCACTCCAGTTCCATCCCCAGCAGGAAGCGGTAGATGAAGAGGTAGATGCCGCTGCACAGCAAAGAGAGCAAAAAGTTGAGGGCCAGGCGGATAGTGTGGTTCTCCACGTCGATGCGCACGCCGACCGAGGCGGCCAGAAAGCCAGCGATGGTTTTGGCGATGCCGTTGATGCCGATGGCGTGGTGGGAGAGCGCATCTTCAAAGAGTCCCAGCGCCCCACCCAACAGGGTGCCCTGAATGGGGCTGCGGCGGCCCAGGGCAAAGTAGACGGTGACCACCAGGGGCAGATCAAACCAGACGTAGCGGCCCACCACGCGCGGCAGCCAGGCCTGCAAGACCAGCGCCACCAGCGGCACCAGGGCATAGACCAGCACCGGGTAGCGATGTACTTCGAGATCGCGGCGGAGATCGGCGGAAAGAACGGACATCAGGGAATCCTCCGCTGCGGTGCTGCGGACGGGGCGGCCGGTTTACCGGACGGTTTGGCCAGGGGCGGGCTGGCCGGCGATCCGGGTTTGAGGGTTTCGGGCTTGGCCGGCGCGGCATCGCCCGTGGCGGGGGAGAAGCGGTCGGGATGCAGCGCCTGAGGCGGGTGGGCAGTGGGATTGGGCGTGGCGGGATCGCTGGCAGGCGTCTGGCCGGGCGTCTGGTTGGGCGGCTGATTGGGCGGCTGATTGGGATCTTTGAGGCCGGGCAGCCGCTCGGCCATCAGTTCGGCAGCTTTCTTTTGCTCCTTGATGGCGGCGACCTCGGGGCCCTTCTCGGCCTCGCTAGTGGCCAAGTCCTGCTGTTGCTGATCGCTGAAGCGGGGCAAGGTGGAGGTGATGACCAGCACCTCGTCGAGGCGCTCGATGTGGGCGGCCGGCTTGACCATCACATCAATAAAGGAGTCTCGATCCGGGTCGCGCAGAACTTTTTCCACCACCCCCACAGGCAAACCGCGGGGAAAGATCTGGTCGCCGCCGGCGGTGAGCACTTTTTCGCCGGGCTGAATGCGCTGATCGGCGAGAATGCCCACAATCTGGGTCTGCCCGGCGGCATTGCCGCGGAGAATGCCGCGAATGCGGGTGGTTTCCAGAATCACCCCGGCGCCGCTGGTCTGGTCGTTGATGACCAGCACCTGAGCGGTGTGGGGGAAGACCTCGCGCACTTTGCCCACGATGCCGTCGCCGGTGATGACCGCCATATCCGGCTCGATGTGGAAGTCGGAGCCCTTGTCGATGTAAAAGACGCGGGACTGATCGCTGCCGCTGGAGCCGATGGCCTGGGCGGCGAGGGTTTTGTAGATGTACTTCTCCTGGAAGTCGAGGATCTTCTGCAAGCGCTCGCCCTGGCGGGCGTCTTCCAGCAGGGAGGCCTGCTCCAGGCGCAGGCGGTCGATGGTCTGCTGCATCTCTTGATTCTGCTGGTGTACGCGGTGCAGGTCCAAATAACTCTGCCACAGATAGATCAGGCCGGTTTTGGAGTTGTGGATGAGGCGTTCGGGGGGGGCCACCAGGCCCTCGGCCCACAGCCGGATCAGGCGCACACCGGGACCGTCATGGCTATCCAATCCGGTTCGCACCGTCTCGGCGCGGCGCACCTGCACCGCCAAGCCGACGATCTGCACGGCCAGCACGGCCAGCAGCACCAGATAATTTCGATAGCGGGCGAAGAAGGATTCCATGATCAAAAGCTCACGCTGGGGAAAAGCAAAGAGAAATGGGGCAATTCCAGTATAACGGCGGCAATCGCACACCATCCCGCGTACTGGGTGGGTGGGGCGAGGATCGCGATTCGCCCGCATCCAGAAAGTTGATTTCTCCTTGAGCCCTTGCGAATTTGCAACTACAATAATGTAGTGAACGGAATCCGGTTCGAGTGGGACGAGGCCAAGAACCTCGCCAACCAGCGCAAACACGGGATCAGTTTCGAAGATGCGTCTGAAGTCTTTCGGGATCCGCTGTACGTGTCCCTGAAAGAGCGGATTCAGGATGGTGAACAGCGCTGACAGACGTTTGGCAAGGTTGGCAATCGATTGCTTGTGATGGTGGCTCACACCACGCGAGAGGAAGATGTTTACGGGAGAACCATCGAAGTGATTCGCATCATCTCGGCGCGCAATGCAACGCGCCAGGAGAAACAACACTATGAGCACGAAAATGGTTAGTTATACGCTGGATACGCTGCCGCCCATGACGGAGGAACGGCTGACAAGACTGGATGCGCTGGCCGCCCGCCCCGATAGCGAAATCGACTTGAGCGATGCACCCGAACTACCAGCGGAGCAATGGAAGAACGCCGTACGCGGCAACTTCTATCGCCCGCTGAAGCGGCAGATCACCGCGCGCGTGGATGCGGATGTGCTGGAATGGCTCAAATCGCAGGGTAAGGGCTACCAATCGCGCATCAACGCCATCCTGCGCCGGGAGATGCTGACAGCGCTGCGAGCGGCGGCGACAAAGTAGTCGCTTCACTTCAAACATTCATTTCGGTTCAAAGAGCCTTCTTGAGTTTGAAATCTACCTCATAGTACTGAACCTCGATGTTGTTTGTCATTTCGAGCGCATAGGAAAGTTTGGTGTCAGACTCGTGGCAGATAATGAGGCCTTTTACTGCCTGACCGTCTTCGCATAGCTTCTTTTTAACCCATCCCATATAGCGGAGAACCTGACCGATAACCTGGTCAGAGGAGCTATCCCTCTTAAGTTCAATCACGACAAATGAATTTGTCTCGGGCTCAACCGCCAGAATATCAATTCGACCAATGTCCGTATCGAATTGCTGGCCATCAGCCCCTGCTCCATCCACGTACATTACCAGTGACTTTTTGAAAATCTTCTCAAAGTTCTTGACGATGAAATCCTCAAGATGTTTTTCCAAAGCAAAAGCGCTGGTTTCATCAATCAGATCGACAGGTTCTGAGGTCGGAGAAATTCTGCTTTCGGTACAGTCTTCTTCAACGAGTTTGCGGTATTCGGATTCGATAATCTCCTTGACGGTAAACATTGGGAAGACGAGATTGGGAAACTTCTTATTTAGAGGTTGTTGCCACTCAACTTCGAGGAAACCGTCGTGTGAATAATTCGCGGAAGCGAGATAGGGGTTTTTCCCCGAAGCAAAAAAACCTGCGCGAATTACCTTGCCAACAGCCGCAAGAAACGTGCGTCCTTTGCGAGCGATTACGAAATCTCCTGGACGAATTTCATGCCAGAAGGCCCAGAGCATATTGCCATAGAGCCCTTTCGTCGAGTTGGGTTTATCGGGGTACGCCATCGTCACAGCTTTGGTAAGCTCATCTCGACTCATTTTTGAGACATCGCCAACTTCACTCCAACCGATGGAAATGAGGTTGTTGTCAAGATCGAACTGCCAAACCTTGTCAAAGAACTCTGGCTGCTTTGATTCAACAGGAGCAATAATCCAGAAACGGGACATTGAATTATCCTTTGCTTTGAACGAGGATTAAGGAACCACTGATTAAGCCCTGCTTTGTAACAGGGCACGGCTTGAGCCGTGCCGCAAAACGTTGAAAATAAAAGAGGGCTTTAGCCCCTGAGGGGTTGACCGCTCTGAAGATGGCACTTGTTCAGAGGTTCCTTAGATACGGCAGCAAGCATATCACAACCCCAATAACGGTAAGGGGTATTACGTGATTCAGACTTTCTGACCTAGATAACCATTCTTCCTTACGCTCGTTCCAACTCCGCAAAGAGGTCGTTGAGCGCCACGCGGATGGGCGTCTCCGGCACGGCGATTTCGTTGCCGGAAGCCAGTTCCAGCCCAGTTCTGGTCACGCGATAGGCGAGGCGGCGGGCGGGATCGACGATCCAGATGTGCTCAATGCCGAAATCAAGGTATTCGTCGGTGCGCTCAGTGGTGCGGCTGAGACGATCCTCGGGGGAGAGGATCTCAATGACCAGCAGCGGCGGATGGGTGAGAATCTGTTCCCGCGGCGCATCGGCGCGCACCACAGTCAGATCGGGCACGCGAAAGCGGGTGGCCTTGACCTGCACTCGCACATCGGTCAGCGCCAGTACGCCCCATGCTGCGCGGTTCGATGTGAAAACGTACCCAAGTAGGGTCTGAAGGAGGGAATGATCGAATTCGCCCACGTTGCGCTCCTCGATCCGTCCATCCACATAGTCGCAGTCGGGCCGGTAGCTCGTGGTGAGGTACTCGCGCACGGAAACGAACTCGGTCTGGGGATCTTCGCAGAGGGGCAGGGTCGCCATGGAACGATTATCGCCCTGAATCGCGTCGTCCGCCAACGAAATCCTGGCCAAAAAGCAGAAGCCCCAAGCCTGAGTTTCCAGACCTGGGGCGTTTAACTGTGAATTGAGAACTGTGAACTATCAGTCGATCTTGATCTTGCGCAGCAGGCGGAAGTCGCTGAGCATCTTGCCTGTACCCAGCACCACCGAGGCCAGCGGATCGTCAGCCACGGAGACGGGCAGGCCGGTTTCTTCGCGGATGCGCCGGTCCAGGTTCTTGATCAACGCCCCGCCACCGGTGAGCACGATGCCGCGATCACTGATGTCGGCGGAGAGCTCGGGTGGAGTGCGCTCCAGGGCGACGCGGATGGCGTTCATGATGACCGCGATGCACTCGCCCAGGGCCTCGCGGATCTCGCTGTCGTCGATGGCGATGGTCTTGGGAACACCTTCGATGAGGTTGCGGCCCTTGATCTCCATGGTCAGCGGTTTGTCCAGGGGGAAGGCCGAGCCGATCTCGATCTTGATCTGCTCGGCGGTACGTTCGCCGATGAGCAGGTTGTACTTGCGCTTGAGGTAATTGGTAATGGCCTCATCCATCTGGTTGCCGGCCATGCGCACGGAGCGGGAGTAGACGATACCGCTGAGGGAGATGACGGCAATGTCGGTGGTGCCGCCGCCAATGTCGACGACCATGTTGCCGCCGGGTTCGGTGATAGGCAGTCCGGCGCCGATGGCGGCCACCATGGCCTGCTCGACGAGATAGACCTCGCTGGCCTTGGCGCGGTAAGCGGAGTCCTCGACCGCCCGCTTTTCCACCTGGGTGATCTCCGAAGGCACCCCTATGACGATCCGCGGATGCACCAGCATCTTGCGGTTGTGGGCCTTCTGAATGAAGTAGTTGAGCATTTTCTCGGTGACCTTGAAGTCGGCGATGACGCCGTCCTTCATGGGCTTGATGGCCACGATGTTGCCGGGGGTACGGCCCAGCATATCCTTGGCCTCCTTGCCCACGGCTTCCACTTCACCGGTGTTCTTGTTGATGGCCACAATGGAGGGCTCGTTGACGACAATGCCCTTCCCGGCCGCGAAGACCAGGGTGTTGGCGGTGCCGAGATCGATAGCCAGATCGCTGGAGAACATGCTGAAGAGCGAACGCAGGCCGTGCGACCGCGAAGAGCGGGATGGATAACCGTTCAATGACATGGGAAAATCGCTTCTACCTCAAGGGTTATTGTACGGCCAGCGGGCCAGAAGCCGTACCGCGCCGGTTCAGAGAAGGCAAAAGATCGCGCCAGGCGCGCGGAAGTTGCGGTAAACTCAGGTGTCTTTGGGGAGAGCCCTGCGGGCATTCGATCCCTGGAGAGCGGAATTCCGGGAGGCGAACAGGGGCGGATTTCGGCCCCGACAACCGAAGACTGACCGCGGCTCCCTCTTCCCCTTGTTCTCAGCATTCGAGGCACCCATGACCTATCCCACGTACAAAAATCTGATCGGCGGCCAGTGGCGGGCGGCGGTGAGCGGCAAAACCATACTCAACCTGAATCCGGCCAACCACACCGACGTGGTGGGCGCCTTTCCCTCGTCGCATGGCGAGGATGTGGCGCTGGCCGTGGCGGCGGCCAAACATGCCTTTGCCGGCTGGCGGCTGGTTCCCGCGCCCAAACGGGCGGAGATCCTCTTTCGCGCAGCGGCGCTGCTGCAGCAAAGGAAAGAAGAATATGCCCGCGCCATGACCCGGGAGATGGGCAAAGTGCTGGCCGAGACCCGCGGCGACGTGCAAGAGGCCATCGACGAGGCCTATTACATGGCCGGCGAAGGCCGCCGCCTCTTTGGGCAGACCACCCCTTCGGAACTGGAGAAGAAGTTCGCCATGAGCGTGCGCGCGCCGTTGGGGGTGGTGGGATTGATTACGCCGTGGAACTTCCCCATGGCCATCCCCTCGTGGAAGCTCTTTCCGGCGCTGGTGGCGGGCAATACCTGCGTTCTCAAGCCGGCCAGCGACACGCCGCTTTCGACCTACAACCTGGTGCAGACACTGTTAGACGCGGGACTGCCGGAGGGCGTGGTCAATATCGTCTGCGGCGCCGGGCAGGCAGTGGGAATGGCGCTGGTGGAGCATCCCGAGGTGCGCGCCATCAGCTTTACCGGCTCCAGCGCGGTGGGTTCGATGGTGGCGCAGCGGGCGGCGGCCAGTTTCAAACCGGTTTCGCTGGAGATGGGAGGCAAAAACGCGCAGATCGTCCTTAATGACGCGAATCTGGAACTGGCGCTGGAGGGGGCGCTGTGGGGAGCCTTCGGAACCACCGGACAGCGCTGCACGGCGACCAGCCGCATCCTGCTGCAAAAGGGTATTGCCGAGCGTTTCACCCAGGCCTTTGTCGAACGGACCAAAAGGCTGAAAGTAGGCAATGGATTGGAAGACGGCGTCGAGGTTGGCCCGCAGGTCAACGCCGCCCAGGTCGAGACCTCGGATAGGTACGTTCAGATTGCCGTCGAGGAAGGCGCGCGGCTTCTGGCCGGCGGTATGGCGCTACAGGAGGGGGTTTACGCGCACGGGAACTTCTTCGCGCCGACGGTGCTGGGCGGGGTGAAGCCGGCCATGCGCATCGCCCGCGAAGAGGTCTTCGGGCCGGTGGTGGCACTGCTCGAGTTCGAGAGCTTCGAGCAGGCTATCGAGATCGCCAACGGCATCGACTACGGCCTCTCCGCCTCGATCTATACCAAGGACGTGAACCGTGCCTTCACCACCCTGCGCGACCTGGAGGCGGGCATCGTCTACATCAACGCCCCCACCATCGGTGCCGAGGTGCACCTGCCCTTCGGCGGCGTCAAACATACGGGCAACGGTCACCGCGAAGGCAACGGCGCGCTGGACTTCTTCACCACCTGGAAGGCGGTGTACGTGGACTACTCCGACAAGCTGCAACGGGCGCAGATCGACAATGCGGAGTAAGCGGCGGGCTTCTGGCCTGCACACCAAGTTGGCGAATCGGAAACCGGATTAAACCATGCGGTGTCATCTTGCGCGAGCCCAGCGAGTCGAAAGACCTGCTTTTGTTCCCCTCTTCGCCAGGAATGCAGGTTCTTCAGCTAGGTTGGGCAAAGAACGCGCCCAACTCGGCTCAGAATGACAGCAGATACTTTTGACTCGGGCGCGACTTCCGCTGGAAGGAGAGCGCACAGTAGAAGCGCGCATCCATGAAGAGACTCGGTTGCTGGTCGAATTCCCGCGCTCTGGACGCCTGGAGCGCGTTGCCGGAACCCGCGAGCGGGTGGTCGGCAGAACTCCTTACATTCTTGCCTATCGCGTTGCTTCCAGGCGAGTTCGCATTCCGTGCGTCTATCACGGAGCACGGAAGTGGCCAAAACGGCACCGATAAGCGGGATGCCTTGGTTCGGCCAAGACGAATTGCGCCCAAATCGAGATTCGCGGGAAAGCCGGGCGGCAAGGTTCTGGCCGGGGGGGACGGAAGCGCGCTACAATCCGACAAGTCCGGGTGAAATACCCCGTGGTTTTTCAGGGAGGACGAAATGCAGGTTGTCATTGCCTATATGGTTTTGGAAGGGGCTTCGAAGCAGGAGCTCGAGACTGCGGTCAAGGAAGCCATTCGCAAAGGCTGGCAACCTATCGGCGGCGTCGCCGTCAGCGGCAACATGTTGTATCAGGCCATGGTGGGGCAGTGAGTTCAACCCGGTTCCCCGCTGGCGGAGGAACCGGACAGGCGGCTTCCAATCTTCTCATTGACGCTGGGAAGAGCACACTGATAGAGTTCGTGTGCCTTTATTTTCAGACGATTGTGAGAGGAGAACGCGCTTGGCGAATTGCCCCTTCTGCGGTTCCGACAGTACCCCCTATATGGTCAAAAAGAAGCTATCTACCGGGGGCTGGGTTTTCTTTGCGGTTTTGCTGCTTTGCTGCTTTCCGTTGTGCTGGCTTCCTTTTGTGATCGACGGCTGCAAGGAAGAAGAGTGGAAGTGTCCGGTGTGCCACATCAAGCGCGCCTGATGGAGCGTGGCGTGCGCTTGGCCGCCTTGGCCGCCTTTGCCTTCTATCTCTTATGGAATGCGGCCTGGATCGCCCTGGGAAGGATACCCCCTTCCATATTGAGAGCTTTGACGGGCCTGCCTTGTCCGACCACGGGTGGTCTCAGGAGCCTGGGGGCATTGCTGCGCGGCGAGTGGTTGCAGGCGCCGCTGTGGAACCCCTTCACACTGATTTACATTGCGCTCTTTGGCTATTCCACGGCGGTGCTGGCGGGGCAGATGCTGCGACGCCAGCGGCTAGTGCTGCGGCCGGTTGCCGGCTGGCTTTGGGGCGCGGCGCTGGCGCTGGGCTGGGCGGCGAAGTTCGTGCTCGGGCCGAAATATTGGTAGCGTGCTGGATTTTTCGGGCATCGATCGGGTTTCGTGATTCTCTCGAATCGGATCAAAACGAACGCGCATAGCGGCGGCGGGCAGGCCGGGCCGGGGGCTGGACGGCGTTGAAGCGGGAGACCGATTTGCCGGGCAGGGCCAGCAGTTCGGCGATGGTGACCTGTTTGGCTTCCATGGCCAAGGCCAGAATCTGGCCGGCGGCGCGAGCGTCTTCCAGGGCATCGTGCGATTGGTAGGCGATGCCGAAGTGGCGGGCCAAGGTGGGCAGTTTGTGATTTTCCAGCTCCGGCCAGGCCTGGCGGGCCAAGCCGCAGGTGTCGATCCATTTTAAAGGAACAATCGGCGAGAGGCCGTCGCGCAGGCAGGCTCCATCGAGCGCGCCCTGGTCGAAATAGGTGTGGCTGGCCACCGCTGCGCCAGCCAGCATTTTCTCGACCTGGCCATGGATTTGCGTCCAGGTGGGCGCTTGCGCCACCATCTCCGGGCGGATGCCGTGGACGCGGATATTCCAAAAGGAAAAATCGGCCTCGGGATTGACCAGGCTCTGCCAGCCATCCACCATTCTGCCACCGGAAAAGACGGCGATACCGATCTGGCAGATGCTGTGCCGCGCCTGATTGGCGGTTTCCACGTCGACTACACAGTAATCCAAAGACGCTTTCCCTTCGCGCTGCTCTTTTCAGTTTAGCCGAGGGGCGGTGCGGCTGCCGCAGGACGTGGCGCAAGAGATGTGGTTGCGCACCTCATGCCGCGCTGCAATCGGCGCATGAGCCGTACTGCCGCCGAGATCCTCGAAGATGCCCGCCAATTGTCTCCCGGCGATTTGCAGTGGCTGCTGCAAGAACTCCTTCACCAAGGGCCGAGTGCCGGGGACGAAGCGAGCTACGCCGCCTGGCGGGAGGAGGTGGGCGAGCCGGAACCGGGTTACGACGAGTGGTTCCGGGCCGGCGTGGAAGCGGCGCTGGCCGAGTATATCGCCGCCAACAATGCGCAAGCCGCCCTCGCCGTCGTGGATCGAATTGCGGCGGCCATCTTGCGTATCTTGCACTGTTCCCGCAGGTTTTCCAAGCGATTGGAAAAAGCGCCGCGCTTCAGACCTTTTCGTCTTCGAGCACGTCGCGCAGGGCGAAGCTGGTCTCCAGACGGATGACGCCGGGGAGGCGGGAGATCTCGTTGTGGTGCAGGCGTCCGTAGTCGTCGATGTCGGCGACGCGGGCAGTAATCAGGTAGTCGTACTGGCCAGCCAGCAGGTGGCAACTGACGATGCCCTTGCAGCGGCGGATGGCGGCGTCGAAGGCCTGCAAGACGGGTGCTGACTGGCGCTCCAGGGTGACGCGGATGAAGACGGTCAGGCGCTTGCCCAACAGGCGATCGTCGATCAGGGCACGGTATCCGCGGATGGCGCCGGAAGCCTCGAGTGCCTGGATGCGGCGGGAGGCGGCGGAGGCGGAGAGGCCGACAGCCTCGCCTACCTCGAAGTTGGTGGCGCGGCCGTGGCGCTCCAGGAAGCGGAGGATGGCGGCATCCAATTCGTCCAGTCCCGCGGCCAGGGCGTCGGGATGCAGGGATTTTTGCCAATCGCGGTCCAAATGAGTCTCCAAGCGGCTGTCCAGATCGAAGGGCGCCTCGTCGAAGGAGGGAGCGTGCAGGGATTCGGCCCGAGGGCTGGTGCGAGCGGCGCCGGCGGATCCAGGCTCGAATGAATCGTGCGTTACGAGGCCGTTTTTATCACGCGTTGTTCCCATTTGCTCCTTTTATCACATTCTTTGCAAACATTGAAAGCCGCATTCGCCGTAAGATCTAAAAAGTTGCAATCGAGCGAAAGTCGGACCCTGGATAGAGCCGCACCCCATGCGATCTCCGGATCAGTCCTCTCTGTGGACGCAGAGCTTTCGCCATCGCTTGCAGTTGGAACCGCGGCTTCGCGGCAGCGTCTTGCGAAGAGGGCGTTGCCTGCTCGAGGCGCGCGGTTGGAGGCTGGGCGGGTAAGGGCTGAAGCAGAGCAGTACAAGGCCCTTATCCGCTCTTTCTTCTTGGCGCGAGCGGGCCCATGCCGGGTCCGATCCGCGGGGCGAAGTGGAGGTTGCGCGATGAAGATCGGCGTTCCCAAGGAAATCAAGGATCATGAGGCTCGCGTAGGGGTTACACCCGCGGGAGCGAAGGCTCTGTGCCAAGCTGGGCATCGTGTGCTGGTGGAGAGCGGCGCCGGAGCGGGATCGGACTTCCCCGATGGCGAGTACCTGCGTGCCGGAGCGGAGCTGGTGGAGGATGCGGCCGCGGTGTGGGGCGAAGCGGAGTTGGTGGTCAAGGTGAAAGAGCCGATCGCCAGCGAATATCGCTACTTCCGCGAGGGGCTGTTGCTGTTCACCTATCTGCATCTGGCTCCGGTGCCGGATCTGACCGACGAATTATTGAAGGCGGGGGTGATCGGCATCGCCTACGAGACGGTCCGCGACCGCCAAGGTACCCTGCCTTTGCTGACGCCGATGAGCGAAGTGGCGGGGCGAATGAGCGTGCAGGTGGGTGCCAGCTATCTGGAAAAGGAACGCGGTGGACGCGGTGTGCTGCTGGGCGGCGTTCCCGGTGTGGCCCCGGCCCAGGTAACGATTCTGGGCGGTGGCATCGTTGGCACCAATGCGGCCAAGATCGCCTTGGGCTTCGGCGCCAAGACCACCATCCTAGATGTGAATTTGAACCGATTGCGGGAGTTGGACGACATCTTCGGAGGCCGGCTCTATACGCTGGCCTCCAACGGCCATAACGTGGCCCAGGCCACGCGCGAGGCCGATCTGGTGATCGGCGGGGTGCTGATTCCCGGCGCGACCGCGCCCAAGATCGTTACGCGCGCCATGGTGGCGGAGATGAAAAAGGGCGCGGTGATCGTGGATGTGGCCATCGACCAGGGGGGATGCGTGGAGACGGCGCGGCCGACATCGCACTCCGCGCCCAGCTTTCTGGTGGATGGCGTGGTGCACTACTGCGTGACCAATATGCCGGGCGCGGTGCCGCATACCTCGACGCTGGCGCTGACCAACGCCACCTTCCCCTATCTGTTGCGGCTGGCCAATCTGGGCGCGCGCGAGGCGCTGCGCCAGGACGCGGGCCTGGCCGAGGGGCTGAATGTGTGGCGCGGGGTGCTCACCCACCGCGGCGTGGCGGAGAGCCAATTGCGTCCCTGGACGCCGGTGGGCGATATTCTGGCTTAGTCGCTCCACCGCGGCGGGACGCAACCCCGATACGGCTCCGGCTTCCTGATCCAGCCAGATTGAATTGCAAGGTTGCATCTCAACCTGGAGCATTTCTTCTGTTGCCGTATAGTTCGCCCATACTAGCCGCAAAGACAACGGCGCGGCGAGGGTGGGGCACAGAGCTTCAGTGTCCTCAGGCTGGATCAATCGTCCCTCCCCCCTAATCCCTGTTCCCTGATCCCTGTCTCTGATCCCTCGTTCACCTTCTCTCGTGCACTCTATAATCTGCGCATGTTCTTTGGCGGCGAATCACGGCGGCGAACGGCTGTCCTGCTGGGCTGTGCGGTGGTGGTGGTGTTGGCGGGGCTGGGCGGGATGCAGGCCTTCAATACCTCGAATGTGCGCTTTCTCAATCCGGAGACGGCGGGTGAAACGCTGATCTTTACCGGGTTGACGGTACTGGTCTTTCTGCTGTTGCTGCTGTTGCTGGTGCTGCTGTTGCGGATCGTTCTGAAGCTTTATGCCAGCGGCAGCAACAGCGCGCTGGGGGCGCAGTTGCGTTCGCGGATGGTGATGGGGGCGGTGCTGATTGCGCTGATCCCGGCGGTCTTCATGTTCCTGTTCAGCTACCTGTTGATGAACCGCTCGCTGGACCGTTGGTTTACGGCGAACAACTCGGAGTTGCGAGAAGACTCGACGCGGGTGGTGTTGGAGTTGGCCCAGTATGTGACCACCAATGCGCGGGTGGAGGCGGAGTCGATTGCCGCTTCCGGGGCTCCAGACCGGGAGATTGCCGAGCTGAAAGAGGAACTGGGTTCGCACCGCATTACCTTGTCGGGCGGCTTTGTGGTGGTTTACGGCAAGGACCAGAAGGTGCTGGCCAGCTTTCAGGCGCCGCCGGCCAGCAGCAAATCCAGTCTGCTGCCCTGGCTGGAAGAAGGCGAGCAGGGGGCGGAGATTGCGCTGCATGGGCCGATCTCGGGCAGTCTCTACTCGACCGCGCAACGCAGCGATGAGCCGGTGATGAAGATCGCCGGGGCGGAGTATGCGCTGGGCATGGCGGCCACCGGTTCGGGCAAGGTGGTGGTGGTGGCGTTGCCCATGCCGCAGGGGCTAAGTCAGACGGCGCATCGCATCCGCTCCGGGGCCAACTCGTATTGGGAACTCTTCCGCCGCCGCAATCAGATTCGCACCACATTTTTTCTGATGTTGCTGCTGATTACGGTCTTTGTCTTCTTCTCCAGCGTGTGGCTGGCGCTGTTTCTTTCCAAGCAGATCACGCAGCCGGTCGAGGCTCTGGCGGAGGCCATGGACGAGATCGCCGACGGCAAGTACGACCACCGGGTGGCGCTGCCGGCGGCGGGGGAGATGGGCGATCTGGTGCGGGCCTTCAATCACATGGCGGCCGATCTGGAGGCCACCCGGCAGATGGCGGAGAGTTCCTCGGCGCAGTTGACGGCGGCAAATTTGGCCGTGGAGGCGCGACGGCGAGAGTTGGAGACGATCGTCGAGACCATTCCCAGCGGGGTGGTAACGCTGGACAATGGGGGCACGGTGCTGCAGAGCAACCGCGCTTTCGCCGCGCTGCTGGGCCTGCGCGAAGACGGCAGCCTGCACGGCGAGAAACTGGGCGCGCTGTTGCCGGCGGAGTGCGTGGATGATGTGCGGGCGGTGATCCGGCGCAGTGTGCGCATGGGCGCGGCGTCGACAGAACTGGAGTTCGCGGCGCGCGGGCGCATTCTGCACCTGGCCATCACCAGCGCACGGCTGGAACTGGTGCGGGGCAAGCCGGGCGCGGTGCTAGTGGTCGAGGATACCACTGAGTTGCTGCGGGCACAGCGGCAGTTGGCCTGGAAAGAGGTGGCGCAGCGGGTGGCGCACGAGATCAAGAATCCGCTCACCCCGATTGCCCTCTCTGCCGAGCGCATTGCCCGCCATCTGGACCGCGGGCAGACGGATTCTCCCAGCGTGATTCGCAAATGCAGCGAGGTGATTCTGGGTTGCGTGGGAACGCTGCGCACGCTGGTGGATCAATTCTCCGCGCTGGCACAGTTTCCCGCGCCGCAGCCCCGCCCCTGCGATCTGAATGAGGTGGTGGAACACGCGCTGGCCATGTTTACCGGCAGGCTCGAGGGCATCGCCATCGAACGCAGTCTGGAGGCGGAACTGCCTACGGTGCTGGCCGATCCCGAGGCGATTCGCCGCGCCCTGGCCAACCTCATCGACAACGCCGCCGATGCCATGCAGGGTAGCCTGCTGCGTGTGCTCAGCATCGGTACACGGCTCAGCGAGGAAGGCGAAGCGGTGGAGGTGTGGGTGGCCGACACCGGCCACGGCCTCACCGACGAGATTCGCGAGCGGCTGTTCTTGCCGTTCTACTCGACCAAGCACCGCGGCACCGGGCTGGGGCTCTCGATTGCCGCCAAGATTGCCCAGGAGCATGGCGGCAGCCTGCGCGCGGAGTCCAACGCCCCCAAGGGCGCGCGCTTTTTGCTGCGGCTGCCGCTGTTCAGTACCAACCTGCAAGAAGATGCGCAGGCGGCGCTGGCGGTTACGGCGGGCGGAGAGGAAGCCAACCCGGTTGAGCCAATGAAGGGATTGCTGAGATGAATCACATTCTGGTGGTGGACGACGAAGCCGAGATCCGCAGCTCGCTGGAAGAGATTCTGCGCGAGGAGGGCTACGGGGTGGCCACTGCGGCCAGCGCCGCCGAGGCCCTGGTGCGGCTTGAGGATGCGCCTTTCGACGTGGTGCTGCTGGACATCTGGCTGCCCGACCGCGACGGCCTGGAGGTGCTCGCCGACATTCACCAACAAGCCCTGGAAACGCGGCCCGAGGTGGTGATCATCAGCGGACACGGCACCATCGAAGCGGCGGTGCGAGCCACTAAACTGGGCGCGTACGACTTTCTGGAAAAGCCGCTCTCGCTGGAACGTACCCTGATCGTGCTGAAAAATGCCGTCGAAGCCCGGCGTATGAGGGCGGAGAACCTGGAGTTCAAGCGCCAGTTCAGCGTCAACGCGGTGCTAACCGGGGAAAGCGTGCCTTTGAAGGCGCTGCGCCAGCAGATTCGCCTCATGGCTCCCACCAATGGACGGGTGCTGATCTATGGCGAGTCGGGAACCGGCAAGGAACTGATCGCCCGCGCCATCCACGCCGAGAGCCTGCGCCGCGACCAGATTTTCGTGGAGCTGAACTGCGCCGCCATTCCCGAAGCGCATATCGAGGCCGAGCTCTTTGGCTACCGGCACGGTGCCCAGCCCGGCGGCCCGCCCGAGCAACGCGGCACCCTGGAACGCGCCGACGGAGGAACGCTGTTTCTGGACGAGGTGGGCGACATGAGCCTCAAGACCCAGTCCAAGGTGCTCAGCGCGCTGGACGACCAGCAGTTCACCCCGGTGGGCGGGACACAGGCGATCCGCGTGGATGTGCGGCTGATCGCCTCGACCAACAAGGATCTGGAAGAGGAGATCGCCAAGGGCAACTTCCGCGAGGATCTCTTCTACCGGCTCAACGTGGTGCCATTTTTTGTGCCGCCGCTGCGCGAGCGCAAGCAGGATATTCCCCTGCTGGTGCGAGAGTTTCTGTCCGAATTCGGCCGCCAGTATGGGCGCCCGCGTATGGAGATCGGCGCCGAGGCATTGCAGGCGCTGGCCGAGTATCGCTGGCCGGGCAATGTGCGGGAGCTGAAAAACGTCATCGAGCGGGTGCTGATTCTCAATCCCCGCGTGCTGACGATCGAGCGCAAGCACCTGCCCCCGCTGACCTACAAGGCGGGCACCCGCTCCACCGAGGAGTTCTCGTCGCTACAGCAGGCGCGCGACGCCTACGAGCGCGAATATATCCAGAAGAAGGTCGAGGAGGCACGCAACAACATCAGCCGCGCCGCCGAACTACTGGGCCTGGAACGCAGCCACCTCTACCGCAAGATGAAGGCGCTGGGGATTTCGGTGCGGGAGTAGGGAACGAGGGCGGGAAAATCCTCCTGGATACGAAATTCCACTTTTGGCAGTCACCCAGAGCTTAGGGCCTGTTCACACTACCCCGGTGGGCGGCGACGGGAGCCAATTTTCACCAGATCGAGGAGTGAGGAGCGACGGATACCGGGCTTATCCTTTCGACGATGGACAAAGAGTCTGGCCCGATTTTCGCCAGCAGCGCCACCCGCCGGGGTAGTATGAACAGGCCCGAGTTCGCTTGCAGGAAGAGCGCCACCGGGCAGACTATGGCATGACAAACAGGTTCGAACGAGCTAGAACCCAGGATGCCGTTGCGCTTGCGATGGAACAGTTCGCGGATTGGAAATGCCATCCGCAACTCCGACGATGTTCTGGAAGCTCTGGTCGAACCCTCCTCCGCACTACCAAGCAGGAGCACCGCGATGAACGAAAGAATCGAGATTCTCCGCACCGACATTACCCGCCTGGCCGTCGACGCCATCGTCAATGCCGCCAACTCTTCCTTGCTGGGCGGCGGGGGCGTGGACGGCGCCATCCATCACGCCGCCGGCCCCGAACTGCTGGCCGAGTGCCGGCAACTGGGCGGCTGCCCCACCGGCGAAGCCCGCCTCACCCGCGGCTACCGTCTGCCGGCAAAGTACATCCTGCATACCGTCGGGCCGGTGTGGCACGGCGGCGCCGATGGCGAGCCAAGACTGCTGGCCCAGTGCTATCGCAACTGCTTCGCACTGGCCCGCGCCCAGGAGGTGAAATCGCTGGCCTTCCCCGCCATCAGTTGCGGCATCTACGGCTACCCCATCGAGCCGGCCGTAGCCATTGCGGTGCGCGAGACCATCGCCGAACTTGCCGCCAATCCGGAACTGGAAAAGGTGATCTTCGCCTGCTTCGATCCCTCGGTCTACTCCGCATACCGGGCGGAACTGCAACAACGGGAGCGAGAGGCCACCGCGCCATAGCGGCACGGCAAAGGGACGAAACGCTACTTCCCGGACAACAGGCCGCGGCAGACGGCGGCAGCATTTGGAGTTTTTTGGAACCCGCGGATTTAAGATTGTATTTCGGCGGGGTTGCGGGAGCGCTGTCCGGCAAAATTAGCCCTTGTATTGCAAAGGCTCGACCGCGAAGGTCAACCGTACGTTTCCCGATGAAGCCGCACATCGACTCGTCCCCTCTCCGAAGCCGCCCGCGCCGAATCCCGCCGGCGTACACCGTCATCCAACCCCTGTACCACCGCGATTGCCAGCAAGCGAAGGGACCACAGAGTGAAGAATCCGGCAGCCAAATACGCGGCCACCCGCACGGTTCAGTTGAACGACCGCACCTGGCCAGGCAAGACCATCGAAAAGGCGCCCCTTTGGTGCAGCGTCGACCTGCGCGACGGCAATCAGGCGCTGATCGATCCCATGGACCTGGACCGCAAGAACAAGATGTTCGATCTGCTGGTGGGCCTGGGCTTCAAGGAGATTGAAATCGGCTTTCCCGCCGCCTCGCAGACGGAGTTCGACTTTTGCCGGGGCCTCATCGAAGCCGGACGCATCCCCCCGGGGGTGACCGTGCAGGTGCTCACCCAGGCGCGGGAGGAGCTGATTCAGCGCACCTTCGATGCCCTGCGCGGGGTGCATCGGGCCATCGTCCACGTCTACAATTCCACCTCCACGGTGCAGCGCGAGGTGGTCTTCAAGATGGATCGCGCCGGAGTGAAACAACTTGCCGTCGAGGGCGCGAAGATGCTGCGGGATCGGGCCGCAGCTTACCCGGAGACCGACTGGATCTTTGAATATTCGCCGGAGAGTTTTACCGGCACCGAGCTAGACTACGCCCTGGAGGTCAGCGATGCGGTGATGGAGGTCTGGAAGCCCACCCCGGACCATCGCGCCATCCTCAACCTCCCGGCTACGGTTGAGAACTCCACGCCCAACGTCTACGCCGACCAGATCGAATGGATGGGCCGGAACCTGAAGAACCGCGCCTCCATCGTTCTCTGCGTGCATCCCCACAACGACCGGGGCACCGCCGTGGCCGCCGCGGAGTTGGCGCTGATGGCGGGCGCCGATCGCGTCGAGGGCACGCTCTTCGGCAACGGCGAGCGCACCGGCAATGTCGATCTGGTGACCCTGGCCCTGAATCTTTACACCCAGGGCATCGATCCCGGTTTGGATTTCTCCGACATTCCAGCGGTAATCCAGTGTGCCGAGGCCTGCACCCAGCTCAGCGTCCACCAGCGCCAGCCCTATGCCGGCGAGCTGGTCTTCACCGCATTCTCCGGTTCCCACCAGGACGCCATCAAGAAGGGCTTCGCGGTCCAGCCCGGCAAGGCATTGTGGCAGATTCCCTATCTTCCTCTCGATCCCAACGATATTGGCCGCACCTACCAGGAGGTGGTGCGGGTCAATAGCCAGTCGGGCAAGGGCGGAGTGGCGCTACTGCTGGAGCGCGATTACAACGTCCGCCTGCCCCGCAAACTGCAAATCGAGTTCAGCCGTGTCATTCAGAAGATCGGCGACCAGACCAGCCGCGAGATCCGCTCCGCGGAGATATGGGATGCGTTTCAGGCGGAATACCTCCGTCGGCGCACTCCCTTTTCGTGCCTCCAGTATGCCGAGAACGAAAGCGCGGATACCACCCAGATTTCAGCCACTATTAAAAACGGCGATGCGGAGTTCCAGGTTGGCGGCAAGGGAAATGGCCCCATCGATGCCTTTGTCGATGCCCTGAACGGGAAGTTCGGCTTGGCCATCAAGGTGCTCGATTACCAGGAGCAGGCCATCAGCGAGGGAGCCTCCAGCACCGCCATGGCGTTTATCGAGATCCAGTGCGGGGAATCGCCCTCAGTGTATGGTGTGGGAACCAATCCCAACATCGTGAAGGCTTCGCTGGACGCCATCCTGTGCGCCGTCAATCGCGCCCTGCTTGGGGCCTGAGCCGGGCTCCAAAGTGTTTTCGCTTTTCCTGTAAATGGGGGTGCCCCACCCTAGCCGCGTCTTTGTTCTTGCGGCTAGGGTGAGAGACCAATTCACTATTACTGTGCCGTATCTCTAAAAGTTGAAGGTCAGTTTGGCCGTCAGCGAGCGCGGCGTCACATAGTGCGTGCCGCTGAAGGTCGACAGAAAGTTGTACAGGGCATACTTGTCGGCGATGTTGACGGCGGTCAGGTCCAGATTCATCTTGCGATGTTCGCGGTGGAAGATGTTGTCTTGGCCCAGGCTCAGGTCGAAGAGGTTGCGCGGGGCGATGCGGGGCGGGTTGTGGTCGTCGTTCTCCATGCCCGGCGCGGGGATCTTGATAAGTGACGATGCATACTGCCCCGGCGCGCAGGATTGGAAGCCGGAGGTGGGCGTGGCCTTCACTCCGCCGCAACTGATGCCGGCCTCGAATTGCTGGTCGTAGCTCAGCCCGCTCAGATCGACCGGCGTCGTCGTATTGGATGCGAAGGGCATGGCGCCGGCCACCTGCCCAGAGTCGAAGCGCCAGTTCCAGCCGCCCCACAGGCCATTGAAGATGCCGTGGCGCGAAACCTGATATTGCAGATGGGTGGTCTCATTGAACTTTTCGTCGTGGTCGATGCGGAAGGCCTGGCCGGCGGTCGTGCTGGGCACCGTGCCCAGTCCGCCCACCTGCGGCGAGAAGAAGCGCGCCGCCACGCTGGACATCACCACATCCGCCGTGAAGCCGCGGTAATTGGGAACCGTGACGTTGGCCGCAAAGCCGGGAATCTTGGAGCTGTGCCAGTCGATGGGAAAGGTGATGGGGGTATTGCCCAGCACGCTGAAGTCGAAGCTGTTGTGGGTGTACTTCCAGATGTAGTCCCCGCCCAGCACCACATGGCGGCCCACCGCCTGCTGCAAGCCGGCGTGAAACTCATTGCGGAAGCCCGGCGGCAGCGAAGCCTCGACGCAGGGCACCAGCGCCGCGATCACGGCATAATTGCAGCCATTGCTGGATAGCACCAGGTTCTCGTTGAAGGGCGTCTCCAGGGTGCGCGCATACGAGGTGCGCAGCACCGTGCCGCTGCGCTTGATCTTGTAACTCAGCCCCAGGCGCGGTTCGGCCTGCTGCGCGGCGGTCAATCCGTTGTAGATGTCGCCGCGAATGCCGATGTTGAAGAGCCAGTTGCCGGCGGTGATCCCGTCCTGAATATAGAGCGCCAGTTCCTTCACGTTGGCGCGGCCCTGGAAGGCGTAAAGACTGGCCTGGGGGGCGGGGCGGGTGAAGTCGTAGGGCGCCAGCAGGGCGGTATACAGCGGGTAAACGCCCGCCGTGTTGTTGGCGCTGTTGTTGATGACGAATCCGTTGGCGGCGCACTGCGCCGTCGCGACGATCGTCGGCGTCTCCACCGGCGCGCCGTTGGCGGCGGTTAGGCAGGGTGCGTTCAGGGTGGGATCGACGACGCCCAGCAGGTCGCTCTCGCGCAGCAGCGTTTGCTGATAGGCGACGCCGCCCTTCACGTTTTGCCCACCCTTGCTCCAGGAGAGGTCGGAGCGCATCCCGTAGTTGGTCAAACTGCGGCTCTGGCGAACCGTCTCCCGCTGCAAGTCGGCCGGGCCGTCGTCGCTGAGGGGGTTGGCGCTGGGATAGTAGTCGAACTGATCCTTGCGCACAAAAGCACCGGTGTTCAATACGGTCTCGGTGTTGATGACGTGCGCCCAAGTGGGCGAAACGTTGAAGGTGCCGATCTTGGAGCGCTGATCGGTCGCTGCCAGCGAGCCCGAGGCCAGCGCGTTGTTGAATTGCGCCGGGTTCAGCGCGTCGTAACTGTCCGGGGTTTGAAACCAGGAGCGGGTATAGCCCAGGTTCAACTGCGCGCTGTCGCTCTGGCTGAAGCGGTAGTCGGCGCGATTGAAGAAGTTGGCCTCGTTGCCGCGGTCGTGCATGGCCTGGAACTCGGGCGGATCCAGAAAGCGGTCGGTATCGAGAAAATTTCCCGCCACAAAGTCGCCCGCCTTGCGGCTGCCCGCGGCCAGATTGAAGCCGGTGTTCTCCGAAGCGAAGGTGCCATAAGAGGTGTAGACGTTCCCCGTCGGTTTGGGCGTATCCAAACCGGAGCGGGTGGTCACCTTGATGACCACGCTGGTCTTGTCGCCAAATTCGGCCGGCGGCGCGCCGCTGATTACCTCGACCGACTGCACCGAATCGAGTGGAACCTGATTGGAAAAGACCTTGCTCTGCTGATCGGTGATGGCTTGCCCATCCACGCTGAAGGAGTTTTCGGCGTGATCGCCCAGGCCGTGAAAGAGCCCGTTGGAGTCGGCGGATATGCCTGGCGTGGAGAGTGTGACCAGCGAACTCAGCCCCGAGGACTCGCTCTCCAGCGGAATCTTGTTGAACTCCTCCCGCTCCAGGTCAGTATGCATCGAGGAATCGTTGGCCAGCAGATCGCCCTCGGCCTCCACGGTGACGGTGGAGGCTGCCGCCGCCACCTGCAGCACCAGCTTCAAGTTGGCGCCCACCGCCGAGTGCATATCCACGCTTTGGATGGACGGCGAAAATCCCGGCGCGGTCACGTTCAGCCGATAGGCGCCGAAAGGTAGATTGGCAAAGACAAACTGGCCTTGCTCGTCGGTGGTGGCGTTGCGGCTCAAGCCGCTCGTTGGGCTGGAGAGACTGACCGTGGCCCCGGCGACCACCGCTCCCGTGGGATCGGCCACCGTGCCCCGCACGGCGCTGCTGCTGCCCCCTTCAGCCCCCGCAACCAGGGCCAGCGACAGCAGAAAAACAAGGGGAAGAATGCGCTTCATCGCGCCGTTTGTGAACGGCATAGAACAACCTCCGAAAATGTTGAAAAGAAGAATGCTAGCGGCGCAGCAATGCGCGCCGCCATGGAGGTTCCAAGGCATCGTCTCCGTCTGTCGCTGGATGGCCCGCCGCGCGCTTGCTGGGGCAGTGCCCAAAGATCGTTCCCCGAAGCCGGAGAGATGCTCTACCTGCCGGCTGGAGGGGGCCGGATGTACAGCTTGGGATGGCGGTGAAAACTGATGGAGACCGGTTCGGGCGCGGCCACCTGCCGGCCCACCTGCACCAGCACCACCACGGCCGCGGCCATCGCCACCGGCGCCGCCGTCTGCATCACCATACATAGCGGACAATGGTCGGCGTCCTGGTCGAAGGGGTGCAGATGTGCCACCTGCACCACCGTCAGCAGCGTGAGCAGAACCAGGCACACCACCGTGGCCAGCGAAAACACATTCGCTGTTGCGGTCCGTTCCCGACGCTGGCTGGCCAAGAATCCGCGCAACGGTAGACTCCTCTTCCAAGGATACACAGAATTGGATGAAAACGGGGGCGCCAGGGATGACAGGAATCTCGCGGCCTCCGCCCGCTGGGGAACGAAACCTTCTATCTTCCCCTTCGTCTACACTGGGGATCGATGATCTGCTCTCTCCATCTCCGTGTTCTGCCGTTTGCCGTTCTGGCGCTGTTTCTCGCCTCCGCGCCCTCTCTCATCGCAGGCCAGACCCAGATCCCCATCGAGATTCAGACTCCGGACCCCGCCCAGGAGAACAGTCACGGCAAGCCCCTGCCCCTCAAGCCCGACCTGCCCAACATGGCCACCAACCACCGCCTCATCCTCAAGGACGGCAGCTATCAGATCGTGCGCAAGTACGAAATTCAAGGTGACCGCGTCCGTTACATCTCTGTCGAGCGCGGCGGCGAGTGGGAAGAGATGCCCATCGACCTCGTCGATTGGGACGCCACCCGCAAATGGGAGCGCGACCACGCCAACCAGGGCGCCGACGAGATCAGCCCGGCCATGAAGGAGGCCGAGCAGATAGATAAAGTGGAGCAAGCCGAGCGCGACGAGGCCAAAGCCCGCCGTCCCGAGGTGGCCAAGGGCCTGGAACTGCCCGACGAAGACAGCGTCTTTGTCCTCGACACCTATCGGGGAACGCCGGAGTTGGCCGAACTGCTACCCACCGAGCTGAACATGAACACCCGCACCAAGCACGGCATCGGCACCCTCAACCCGCTGGCCGGGGCCAAGGCCAGCCTGGAACTCGACGGTGCGCACGCCCTAATCCATCTGCATGTGAACGATCCGGCCATCTATCTCTCTCTGGCCGCCCGCGATGACGGCGAATCGGTGCTCAGCCACGCTCTCACCGTGCAGACCGGCAGCGCCAAGGAAGTCTCCAACCGCAAGCACGGCGCCCGTTCGCCGCAATCCGGCTTCGCCATTGTCCGGGTGGACGAACGCCGCGCCGTGCGCATCGTCGGCGCCATCCACATGAGCCCCTCCGGCGCCGTCAGGCAGGACGAGAACGTCATCCCCACCAAAGTCGAAGTGATGTACGACAAGCACTGGCTGAAGATCACCCCGGTGCAGCCGCTGGCCATCGGCGAATACGCGCTGGTCGAGATCCTCTCTGCCAGCGACATCAACCAGTCCGTCTGGGACTTCCGCGTCGATCCCCAACTCGGCGACAACCCCGGGGCCATCGGGCCGATACTCAAGTAGTAGATTGGCTGTCTTCAGGTGCGCTGCATCGGCACAAAAATGAATCAGCCCCTGGCTTGACGATTTTCGCAACTATTCTCTCTTATTTATGTTCTCAACAATGGAGAGGCCATGCCTGCCCTCCCACAGAGAGGATTCCATGCTTTGCAAGTCATTGCGTTTGCTTCCCGTCCTGATGCTGCTGGTTTACGGCACGCTTGCATCCGCCAACCAACTGAGTTCTTCTGCCAAGGGGATCAACAAGGCGAACGCTCCGGTGCCCACGCCGCTTTTGAATGGCAAGAAGGTCTTCATATCCTTCGATCCCAGCGATGTTCTGGCCTTTCCATCCGTCTATAGCGGCGGGCCGGAACGGGCCTACAGCGAGTTCTTTGCCGACATGAAGCAGTGGGGCCGTTATGAGATCGTTCTTGACCCCAAAGACGCCGACCTGGTCTTTTCAATCCGCTTTGTCGAAGGTCACGATCTGTTGTGGCCGCAAATCCGTGTGGTGATGACGGAGGCCAAGAGCAACACCGTGCTGTGGGGACTGGTGGAACAGATCGACGGCGCGGTCTTCAAGAAACACCGCGATCAGGCCTTCTCGAATTCCATCATGAAGATGGTGGACGATATTCAGGAGTTGCTGGCTCCCGGCGCAGCGCAGCCATTTCCCTTCCCAGAAGCCGGAAAGACCCGTCTGTCCGATCAATGATCCGGCCGATGGCCCAGCCCATCGCCACAGTGGTCGCAAGGGGGCTCATTCCTCCCCATGGCGTAGCGGGCGGGCGCCCTACACTCGCCGCGTTTTTTGTGGTTGCGGCCAGGCTGGGCGGAGATTGACCGCCAGCCCCGATTCCCGTAGACTAGGTAATTGCGAGGGATGCGGATGGAGTTGCATTCTGACCCCGCATCACTTTCCCGGAGTCCCAATCGAGAGATCGGGGCCTGAGATCAAGGAAGAATAATGGCAAATCACGTATCGTCGCTCAAGCGCGCCCGTCAGACCGTCACGCGCACCGCCGTCAATCGCGCCAACCGCAGCCGCGTGCGCACCAGCCTGCGGGCCATGCGCGAGGCCCTCACCCAGGGGGACGTGCCCGCCGCCCAGGCGCAGTATCGCCAGACCACTTCGGCCCTCGACAAGAGCGTGCAGAAGGGCATTTTGCACGACAACACCGTCTCCCGCTACAAGAGCCGCCTCAATGCGCGCTTGAAGGCTCTGGTTCTGGCCAAGGCGTAGCTGGTCGCGGCCCGGGGCCGCAGCAAGGAATCGCAGCAAGGAATTTTGACCAACGAAACAGCCGGGGCAACCTGGCTGTTTTTGTTGTTTGCAGGCAAGTTGAGCTTTTTACCGGCGGAGATTGCTCCTTTCCGGCTGATCTTGCTGGCGGGATCGATTTATGGTCCTGCGGTGTCTATACAGCCGGGAGGAGGGGAACGTGACTCCGGAAACGCCCTCGGAAAGAGACTCTGGAACTGGCGATGGCGCGCTCGTCGCATCCCTGGCCAAGCTTTGGCCGCACCGGGAGCATGAGTCGAATGCGCTGAAGAATCTCTGCTGTTGCGTTGCTTGGCACCGTTGGAAGCAGTTGGACTTGAGCGAATTGTACCCAGGGAAAGAAGTCCGCTTTTGCTTCTGGTGCGTGAAGATCCGCGTCGATGGAGTGGTATTTACTCCATAACAGGGAAAGCACGGACCTAGCTTCCGATCACAGCAGTTCGAAGACCCCGGCGGCGCCCATGCCGCCGCCGATGCACATGGAGACGATGCCGTAGCGCACCTGTCTGCGGCGCATCTCGCTGAGCAGGGTGGCGGTCAGTTTGGCGCCGGTGCAGCCCAGGGGGTGTCCCAGGGCGATGGCGCCACCGTTGACGTTGACCTTCTCGGGGTCGAGTCCCAGGGTGCGGATCACCGCCAGCGCCTGGCTGGCGAAGGCCTCGTTCAATTCGATCAATCCGATCTCGGCCAGATTCAAACCCGCCCGTTGCAGCGCCTTGGGAATGGCGGTGACCGGGCCGATGCCCATTTCTTCGGGCAGGCAGCCGGTGGCGGCGTACGAAACCATGCGGGCCAGGGGGCAAATGCCCAGTTCGGCGGCCCGATTCGCTTCCATCAGCACCAGCGCCGCCGCTCCGTCGGAGGTTTGCGAGGAGTTGCCGGCGGTCACCGTCCCATTGGAGAGAAAGACGGGCTTGAGCCGGGCCAGGATCTCGGCGGAGGTCGAAGCGCGCGGGCCTTCGTCGGCGGTGAAGATCGTCGTGGCGATGCGCGGCTTGCCGGACTGGCCCGCGGACTTGTCGCCGGGCAGCGCCAGAGTGACGGGAACCTGGATCAGTTCCTCGACAAAGCGGCCGCCGGCTTGCGCGGCCAGGGCCTTGCGGTGACTTTCCAGGGCGTAGGCGTCCTGATCGGCGCGGCCGATCTGGTAGTGCTGGGCGACACGCTCGGCGGTCAGGCCCATGGTCAGCAGCGAGGCCGGGTAGTGTTCCGCCAGCCAGGGGTTGGGACTGGGCTTCAAGCCGCCCAGGGGAATCATGCTCATGGATTCGGCGCCGCCAGCGATCACCACCCGGTCGCCGCCGGCGCGAATACGCAGATCGGCCTGGGCGATGGCCTCCAGACCCGAGCCGCAGAGGCGGTTCACGGTCACTCCCGGAACAGTGACGGGGAGGCCGGCGCGCAGCGCGGCAAAGCGGCCGATGTTCCAGCCCTGCTCCCCCTCGGGGTGAGAACAACCCAGGATCACGTCGTCGATTTCGGCTCTATTCAGGTTTGGAATCCGGTCCAAAGCTCCGCCCACGGCCAGTGCCGCGAGGTCGTCGGGACGGGTGGTGGAGAGGGTTCCCATGGGTGCGCGTCCAACGGGCGTGCGAACGGCGCTGACAAGGACGGCTTCGGGCATGGGGCGATGCTCCTGCGTTTAGCTTCCCATCATGGGCGGCAAAGGGTGCGATGGTCAACCGGCCACGCCCATCCTGTGAGACGCGCCGGCTGCCGTTTCCAAAACCATGTTTAATCCGTTGAGAATCAGCCTCGCGAAGGGCAAAAGCAGATGTTTCCATCCCTCTGCGCACCACCTCTTGGGCACTGCCACGAAGATCTGTGCAGGCCCACCCTTGCCGAAAAAGCGTGTCAAGGATGGAGCATGGAACCATGGCCTGGCGGCGGAGTTCATCCCGGCCGTAACTCGATGCGGCAAGCCGAGTTGCACTGGGGGATGCGGACTTCGCGGCACCAACTCGCCGCAAGAAATCAGTCCCCACTCAATTTGCTGGCATCTCCAGCAGCACCCAGTTGCCTCTGGTGAAGAAGTGGTAGAGGGTGCGGCGGTCGATGAGGGAATCGGCCAGGGCATCGTGATCCAGCAACGGGGGGTGATGTTCCAGTCCGGCCTGCGCCTGGCGGATGCGCGCCGGCGAGGCGGGGTCGATGCCCCAGTTGAATCCCAGCGTCAGGGCGCCGTTGTGCGGTTGCAGACGGTCGGTTTCGCGGGCGGTAACCAGCAACAGCGGCTGCCGCGGAGCGCTGGCAAAAAAAACCAGCAGCGAGACCGTGCCCTGCGCCGCGCAGAGCGTTGCCCAATCGCTGGAACCGGGGCGCTCCAGGCTGGCGTGGATGACGTTCTCCGGCCCATGCGCCTGCCAGGTCTGGGGAATCATGCAGCCGCGCCGGGTCAATTCATCGGCGATGGCGGCGGGGAGTTCGGGAAACGACGCCACCGGCAGACGGCGGATGCGGTAAGGAAGCGCTTGTCCGGCAAAGACGATCTGGCCAATCTCATCCTCCTGCGCGGAACCCTCCCCCGACTTTGCAGGGATGCCCTGACTTCTGGCCAACAGGTTGGCTAGCGTGAGCAAGGCAGCGAGCAGGATGCAGGTGGTTCTCTTCATGGTGAAATCCGCGACGGCTTTCCGCTCTTCAGTGTATAGGCAATGCGCTGCCGGGTATCGCCGCCGCCGGCCAGGGAGAAAAGGCCTCCCATTCCAGATCGATCAGGGAATGGCTGGGCGATGCTGTTCCCGTCAGGGCACAACCGCTAGAGAAAGAGTGGCCGTCGAGTGTGCAACCAAGGCCGTTGTGCTTGCCATGATCCTCTCGCGCGGGCCCAAGGCGTTGGTGTTCGTCCCTCGCAAGACGCTCCGAGGATACGGAAGCTTGGTTGCATGGGTCAAGATGACGGCACCCGCCTTTTCAATGAGCGAAACCCGGCAACCTGGATTCGGGAGGAGTCGAACGAGAAAGAGGGAGAATTCCCACCCTGAGAAATTTCAGGGGGAGGAGCGATAAATGGACTCGACATCTCCATAATTCTGCCGATTAACGAACAGGCGTGGTTTGGCTCGCCCAGGCCGATGGTCCGGCTAGGAAGGGAATAATCATGTTGCTGGCACTTCGCGATCTGCGCGTCTCGCGCAAATTCCGTTATGCTTTTGGGGTTGTTTGCCTGCTTTGCGGGTTGCTGGGCACGGCTGCGCTGACCGGCTTCGAGAAGATCAATTCGGCGGTGGGTGACATTGTTAGCAACACCATGCCCTCGGCCCGGGCGTTGGACGACATTCGCTACTCGATCTCGACCATCCGCCGCACGGACGCGTTGTTGCTGCTGTGCGACACGCCGGCGTGCGTTCAGCGCCTGGCGCCAAAGCGGCAGAGTTACATAGAGGCCTATGGAACCGCCGTCGCAACCTACGCACCGCGCATCTCTTCTCCCGGCGAACGGGAATATTTTCAGGCAATAGTAAAAAACGCCCGCGCCTACATCGAATTGAGCGATCGCAGCCGGGCGCTCGCCGAGTCGGGCAACAATACCGCAGCGGCACAGATGCTGACCCTTGGCGATGCGGTGAAGTTCTATAACGATGCCGTCGCCGCGGTCGAGGCGGATGCCGCTCTGAACACCCGCATGGGGGCCGAGGAAGGCGCACAGGCGCGGCAACTGGGGCGTCGGATGCTGATTTTCAATGGTGTGGTCATGGCCATCACCATCCTGCTCTGCGCGGTGGTGGGCAGTGTGCTGACGCGGCTTATTGCACCGCCTCTGGTGGCGGCCACTGACGCATTGGAGCGGCTGGCTGACAAGGATCTGAGCGCACAAGTGGAGGCAAGGGGCGACGATGAGGTCGGCCGGCTGTCGACGGCCCTGAATAGCATGGTGGCTTCGATCCGCGAGGTTTTGCAATCGGTGGCGCGGACCGCCGTGACGCTCTCTGCCGCGGCCGAAGCGATGAACCGGAACGCCGATCAGAGCAGCACAAACACCGCCGCTCAATCCGACAAGACCAGCCAGATTGTAGCGGCGGCACAGGAACTGACGGCCACCATCGGGGAGATCAGCCACAACGCCGAGCAGGCCGCCGATACCAGCCGCCGATCGGCGGAGATGGCCGCCCAAGGCGGCACGGTGATGCATTCGACGGCCAATACCATGGAGCGCATCGCCGCCGCCACCGGTACCGCAGCGGAGAAGATGGAATCGCTCTCCCGCCGCTCGCAGGAGATCGGCAAAGTGGTTGGCGTCATTCAGGAGATCAGCGAGCAGACCAATCTGCTGGCGCTGAATGCGGCCATCGAAGCGGCCCGCGCCGGGGAGCACGGGCGCGGCTTTGCCGTGGTGGCCAGCGAGGTGCGCCGCCTGGCCGAGCGCACCAAGGGCGCGACCGAGGAGATCGCGGGAACCATCCGCAGCATTCAGGAGGAGACCCGACAGACGCTGGAGGTGATGTCGCAGAGCCGCGGCGCGGTCGAAACCGGCATCAGCGAGACCTCGAATGCGCGCACCAGTCTGGAGATGGTCATCCAGGCTTCGCGGGAGGTCGAACAGCAGATCGTCCTGATCGCCACCGCCGCCACCGAACAGACTGTGGCATCGCGGAAGATAGCCGCATCGGCCCACCAGATCTCCGACCTGGCCAGCGGAGGATCCCGGGCCGCCGAAGAAGCCGCCGAAGCCAGCCTCCACCTCTCCCGGCTGGCCGACGAACTGGACGCCCTGGTTGGGGAGTTCCATCTGGGCGACGAGGAATGTGGGTTCAGCGGCGCGCAGCGAAGCCGCAGGCAGCCAACGGGAAGCAAGCGCGCTTCCCGATGAAAAGGGGTGGTCCAGGATGGTGGTCTTCCCTGCGCAAAGCGCGCGCTAGGGCGCAAATGAGGAACTCAGATTGATAGCGCTATCCCAGACCTTTTGCCGCCCTAAAGACCGAAACAGGAATCCCATTATGGTTCCCGTATGATTTTTTCCGCGGGAGCGGGGGCAATCCGGCGCTAGCTGCCGATAATGCCAACAAGCACTGCCAGACCCCCACTGAACAGCAGTCTTAATTCCGACCGGTCAACCGAAAGGACATGATCCACATGGGTTTTCTGCGCGATCTCCGTCTCTCCCTCAAATTCACGTATTCTTTTGGCGCCGTCTGTGTTCTAACCGCAGCGATGGGGTTGGCCGCCGTGCATGGCTTCATGAAGCTCAATGCAGCCACCGACGACATCGTCAACAACGCCATGCCTTCGGTGAAGGTGCTGGCGGAGATGCGCTTTCAGTTGGCATCGATCCGCCGTGCCGAGGGCTATTCGGTGGTATGCAGCGACTCTGCGTGCGTGCAGGACTTTCTGAGCAAGCGGAGCAAGGCGTTGGATGCCTACAACGCGGCGCTGGCCAAGTATGCGCCGATGGTCTCCTATCCCGGCGAGCGTGAAGTTTTTGACACCATTCGTCAGGACACCGCCAGCTACATTGCCTTCAGCAATCAGGCCAAGGATCTGATAGCCGGCGGCAAGAAGGAAGAGACGGCAGCGCTGCTGGTCCGCCCAGATATGCAAAAGGCCTATCTCGCCCTTCAGGATGCCGTGGATGCCGATCTGGAGTTGAATGACAAGTTCGGCGGTCAGGACGGCGCCGACTCCATAAAGCTGGGCCATACCGTTCTGGTAGCGAGCCTTGTCACGGTGCTTGTCACGGTCTTGCTGTGTGCCGGGATTGGCCGGGCGCTGACCGGGCTGATCGTGCCTCCGTTGGAGGCGGCTACGGCAGCGCTGGAACAGTTGGCCGACAAGGATCTGACCGCGGAGGTGGAAGTCACGAGCGACGACGAGATCGGACGCCTGTCCGCGGCGATCAACACCAGCGTGCGCTCGTTGCGGGAGGTTTTGGGCTCTCTCTCGCATAGCGCCATGACGCTCTCCGCCGCCTCGGAAGAGATGAGTCAACATGCCAGTCAGACCCACGGAAACACCGAGGCGCAGGCGGCAAAGACCAACCAGATTGCGGCGGCGGCACAGGAGATGACGGCCACCATCGGCGAGATCAGCCACAACGCCGAGCAGGCCGCCGATGCCAGCCGCAGGTCGGCGGAGATGGCTACCCAGGGCGGCATGGTGATGCAATCGACGGCCAGCACCATGGAACGCATCGCCGCCGCCACCAATACCGTGGCGGAGAAGATGGATTCACTCTCCCACCGCTCGCAAGAGATCGGTAAGGTGGTCAGCGTCATTCAGGAGATCAGCGAGCAGACTAATCTGTTGGCGTTGAATGCGGCCATCGAAGCGGCCCGCGCCGGCGAGCACGGGCGGGGATTCGCGGTGGTTGCCGGAGAGGTGCGGCGTCTGGCCGAGCGCACCAAAGGCGCTACCGAGGAGATCGCGGGCACCATCCGCAGCATCCAGGAAGAAACCAGGGAGACGCTGCAGGTCATGTCGCACAGCCGCGGCGCAGTCGAGACGGGCATCAGTGAAACCTCGAATGCACGCAGCAGCCTGGAGATGATCATCCAATCCTCGCAGGAGGTCGAGCATCAGATCGCCATGATCGCCACAGCGGCTACCGAGCAGACCTCCGCGTCCCTGGAGATATCCAAGTCGGCGGGCGAGATCTCCGGCCTGGCCATGGAGAGCACACGCGCCGCCGAGGAAGCCGCGGAAGCGAGCAAGAATCTTTCCGAACTGGCCAACGAACTGGACGGCGTGGTGCGTCAATTCCAAACCGGCGAAGAACATCGCCAGGGCGCCAGGGTGAAAGGCACGCGGACAGCCGGCCGTCCCGCGGCGAGCCCGCGCAGAGGCTGACCGCATTTTGACAACCGGGCCGGATGGATACCTCCATCCGGCTTTTTTTATCTCTGCTATAACCCACCCCAGGCGCCAATCCGGTTCCTCAGCCCACGCCTTTTCCCGGTAAAGTGATTGACCCCTGGCGGCAGGGGGAACTAGCTTGAGAAGGTGCAAGGCGCGAGGCCGCGCCGGTGCGCGAGGAGCGTCCATGAAATTCGGACTTCGATTTGCGGTTCTCACCATAGGACTGGCCGTGCCGATCTGTTGTGGGGCGCGCGCGGCTTATGCTCAAGACCTGAAGAGTTTCGAGCAGAAGATTACCACCAAGGTGCTGCCCAACGGGCTGACCCTGATTATCTGTGAGCGGCCGGAGGCGCCGGTCTTCAGCTATTCCACCTTTATCGACGCCGGCGACGTCAACGATCCCTCGGGCGAGAGCGGTTTGGCGCATATGTTCGAGCATCTGGCCTTCAAGGGAACCAGCCAGATCGGGACCAAGGACTACGAAGCGGAGAAGGTGGCGCTGGCCAAGGTGGAAGCCGCCAACGACGCCTACGAGGCCGAGTATCTGAAGGCCGTGGGCCGCGATGCGCAGAAACTGGCGGAGTTGAAGAAGGCCTTCAAGGAGGCCGAATCCGAGGCACATAAGTTCGTTGTTCCCAACCAATTCACCGATGTGGCCGAACGCAACGGGGCGCACGGACTGAATGCCTTCACGGCACTGGATGAGACGGTCTACTTCTGGTCGATGCCGGAGAACCGTCTGGAGTTGTGGGCCTGGCTGGAGAGCGGCCGGCTGGCGGATGTGGTGCCGCGCGAGTTCTACAAGGAGCGCGATGTGGTGCTGGAGGAGCGGCGCATGAGAACCGACTCCAACCCCACCGGACGGCTGGTCGAGCAGTTCCTGGCCACCGCCTATGTGGCCCACAATTACGGCCGCAGCGGAGTGGGCTGGCCCAGTGAAGTGGGTCAGATCACGGCCACCGAGGCCATGGACTTCCACAAGAAATACTACGTGGGAGCGAATATCGTGGTGGCGGTGGTGGGCGATGTGAAGGCCGCCGAGGCCATGCCGGTACTGGAGAGATATTTCAGCCGCATCCCCGCCGGTGCCAAGCCCGCGGAGATGACCACCGTGGAGCCCAAGCAGTTTGCCGAGAAGACGGTGGTCATACGCGACCCCAGTCAGCCACTGTACGTGGAGGGCTATCATCGGCCCGACTTCCGCGATCCCGACGCTTCGGTCTACGACGCCATCAGTGACATTCTCTCCAACGGCCGCGTCTCACGCCTCTACCGCAGCCTGGTCCGCGATCAGCAGATCGCCGCCGTGGCGGAGGGCGAAAGCCCCTTCCCCGGCGATAAATATCCGGGTCTCTTCATCTTTTTTGCCGCGCCCCTGCCCGGCCACACGCCGGAGGAGATGAGAGACGGCATCCACAAGGAGATCGAGCGGCTCAAGAGCAGCGACGTCAGCGACGACGAATTGGCCATGTTCAAGACCCGCACCCGCGCCAACCTGTTGCACGGGTTGGCCGACAACCAGGGACTGGCCAACGAACTGGCGCAGTACCAGACGCGCTATGGCGACTGGCGGGAACTCTTCCGCGAACTGGATCGGGTGGACAAGGTGACCAAGGCCGACATCCGCCGCGTGGCCAACCAGGTATTTGTGGCCAGCAACCGCACCAGCGCCTGGATCGAGACGGAAAAGCCCGCGCAGCAGGCGGCCAAGAAAGATGGAGGCGCGCAATGAGGAATCGATCGATGAAACAATTGGGAGCCCTGCTCCGGTCTCAGAAGCGAGGCCTGGGGCACCCGCATCTCGCGCTCATCCTGATGGTTGCCGCGGCGCTGGCGGCGCCCACCGCATTGACCGCGCAGCAGAGCAAGCCCTGGGAGCAGATTTCCATTCCCAAGTTGCACGAGTTCAAGCCGCAGCAGCCCAAGCGCATCGAGCTGAAGAACGGCATCGTGCTCTTTTTGCAAGAAGATCACGAACTGCCCTTTGTCTCCGGTCATATTCTGATTCCGGGCGGCTCGCGCGACGAGGATGCGGCCAAGATCGGTCTGGTGGATCTCTACGCGCAGACCTGGCGCACCAGCGGCACGGCCAAGATGAACGGCGACGCCCTGGACGACCTGCTGGAAGCCAAGGCGGCCTCCATCGAGACCGGGGACGGGATCGGCACCACCGACCTCTCCTGGGAGTCGCTCAAGGGCGATGCCGATCAGGTCTTTGCCCTGGCCGTGGACCTGTTACTGCATCCCAAATTCAGCGCCGAGAAGCTGCAACTGGCGCAGCAGCAAGTGGCCACCGGCATCGTGCGGCGCAACGACGATGAGGGCGAAATCGCCCAGCGCGAAGCGGCCAAGCTGGTATACGGGGCAACCAGTCCCTATGCCCGCGAGCCCGAGCTGGCCACCATCGGCGCGGTTACGGTAGACGATCTGCAGGCCTGGCATGCGCGTACCCTGGGCGGCAAGCTGATCGTTGCAGTCAGCGGCGATTTCGACACGGCAGCCATGGAAGCCAAGCTGCGCGCGGCCTTCGATCCGCTGCCGCCAGTCAAGCCGGCAATGGCGCGGCAGGAAGTCTTTTCCGGCCCCCGGCCCGGCGTCTTTTTCGTCGATAAGGAAGACGTGAACCAGTCGGATATCCAGATTGTTGGCCTGGGAACCGATCGGCGCAACCCGGACGTGCCGGCGCTGGCGGTGATGAATGAGATTCTGGGCGGCGGCTTCGCCAGCCGGCTCTTTCAGAAGGTACGCACCGAACTGGGGCTGGCCTACGCGGTGGGCGGCGGCCTGGGCTTCGACTACGACCACCCGGCCACCTTTCAGGTCTCGGTGAAGACCAAGAGCGCCTCCACCGTGGACGCTACCAAGGCCGCCCTGGCGGAGATCTCCGGCCTCACCTCGCGGCCCTTCAGCCAGGAAGAGCTGGAGCGCGCTAAAGAAACCATCCTCAGCTCTTTCCTCTTCCGCTACGACACCAAGGAAAAGGTCCTCCATGCGCGGGAGTGGCTGGAGTTCTACGGCTATCCCGCGGACTACCTGGAGAACTACAAGGCGGGACTGGAAAAGGTCACGGTTGCCGATCTGAACAACGCGGCCAGGAAGTACATCCATGCGGAGAAGCTGGCGGTGCTGGTGGTGGGCAACGGCCCGGAGATCAAACCGTCCTTGGACGAACTGAAGCTGGGCGCGGTGCAGACACTGGACGTTACCATTCCGATGCCGAAAGAGGCGCAAAAATAGGCGCTTTCTGGGAGCCATCGACCAGAAAAAGCCCCACCGTGTGAGGATGGGGCACCCGCACTCATCCCGGCGCGGGTCGGCGAAGCCAGTGGACTACCGACACGCTTTGTAGTTCAGCTCTTTCTCAATCCGACCGCGGGGGAGATTGCGGCAATCGCATTTGAAACCAGTTGGATGCAGCGTGAACAAATCGCAAAATCGTTGTTTTGAAGCGCTTTGCAAGCGGGCACGACCTTAGTCGTGGCCGCTTACGAGGTTCCAGGCTTGAGCTTTTTCGACTTTGCGCCCTCCGGGATGCATTTCAAATGCGATAGTCCTGACATTACGGCCAAGAACCTCTTCCCCTCCCGACCTCCTTTCTGCCATACTTGATTGTGCCCACCTGGTACGTCCAATCCCATCAGACCTTCAAGAGGTTGCATTTATGTCGGCAAAGTACGTCTTTGTGACGGGCGGAGTTGTGTCCAGTTTAGGTAAGGGGCTGGCGGCGGCCTCCATCGGCTGCTTGCTGGAGAGCCGCGGTCTGCGCGTGAACATGATGAAGTTCGATCCCTACCTCAACGTCGATCCGGGGACCATGTCGCCCTTTCAGCACGGCGAGGTCTTTGTCACCGACGACGGCGCCGAGACCGATCTGGACCTGGGCCACTACGAACGCTTCACCCACGCGCCTCTGACCCGCGACAACAACCTGACCACCGGCCGCATCTACGAGCAGATCATCCTCAAGGAACGGCGGGGCGACTATCTGGGCAAGACGGTCCAGGTAATTCCCCACGTCACCAACGAGATCAAGAACGCCATGCGCAAGGTGGCGGCCAACGGCGCGGACGTGACGCTAGTGGAGATTGGCGGCACGGTAGGAGACATCGAGTCGCTGCCATTTTTGGAAGCCATCCGCCAGATGCGCCAGGAACTGGGCCGGGAGAACACCGTCTTCGTGCACCTCACCCTGGTGCCGTGGATTGCCGCCGCACAGGAATTGAAGACCAAGCCGACCCAGCACTCGGTCAAGGAACTGCTGGGCATCGGCATTCAGGCCGACGTGCTGGTGTGCCGCTCGGAGCGGCCGCTGGGCGAGGACATGAAGAAGAAGATCTCCGCCTTTTGCAATGTGGAAGACCGCGCGGTGATCAACGCCATCGACGTGCCGTCGATCTACGAATTGCCGCTGTGCTTTGCGGCGGAGGGGGTGGACGCGCTGATCCTCAAATATCTGCACAAGGAGGCGCCGGAGGCCGACCTGACCCAGTGGAAGGCGCTGGTGCACCGCTGCTACCACCCCCAGGACGAAGTCTCCATCGCCATCGTGGGCAAATACGTGGAGTACGAGGACAGCTACAAGTCGCTGAAGGAAGCGCTGACGCACGGGGCTACGGCGCAGAATCTCAAGCTTAAGGTCACCTGGATCGAGGCCGAGGGGCTGGAGTCCAAGACCCCCGACGACCGCGCGTACGAGGCACGACTGGAGGGCTTCGACGGCATTCTGGTTCCCGGCGGCTTCGGCAAGCGCGGCATCGAGGGGATGTTGAACGCCATCCGCTACGCCCGCGAGAAGCAGGTACCGTACTTCGGCATCTGCCTGGGCATGCAGACCGCCTGCATCGAGTTTGCCCGCAACGTCTGCGGATTGAAGAACGCGAATTCCGGTGAGTTCGACCCCGCCAGCCCGCACCGCATCATCTACAAGCTGCGGGAACTGCTGGGCGTAGAAGAGATGGGCGGAACCATGCGGCTGGGGGCCTGGACCTGCGTCTTGCAGGCCGGGACGCTGGCCTCCAAGGCCTACGGCGGCGCCACCGAGATCAGCGAGCGCCATCGCCACCGCTATGAGTTCAACCGCGAGTACGAAGCCGCGCTCACCGGCGGCGGCCTGCGGCTGAGCGGCACCACTCCCGATGCGACCTATGTGGAGATTGTCGAACTGCCCGGCCACCCGTTCTTTCTGGGCTGCCAGTTTCACCCCGAATTCAAGTCCAAGCCGCTGGAACCGCACCCGCTCTTCCACGCGTTCGTGGAGGCGAGTTACAAGAACCGGACGGGGAGAATTACATTGGGAACGGGTAAATCTTCAACTTTAATCAACACGCTGTCATCCTGAGCGGAGCGCAGCGAAGTCGAAGGATCTGCGGTTGCTTTTTATCCACGACAGCTTGTAAGCGACACTGCTTGAATTGCAGCCCAGAAGGTTCTGGCTTTACCCCTGCCGCATTTTCCGAATCGCGGCAGGGATAGCACGCCTACTCGAAAAACTCCTCATCGATTTTCTTAATTTCGAGGGTCTCTTCAATCCGACAGCCAACGTTGTGACGAATCATCAAGCGGGTCAATTGTGCCCCATCGATAAGGACAATCCTTTTGCTCGACATTCCCGCGGTTTCCCGAGCTGATGCGGTGTAAGTCGATGCCGTAACAAAGAGTCCTTTGGTTGCTTTGAATCGATCCAGGCTTGCAAAGAAATCTCGAATTGCGCTGGGTCCGACAGTGTTTCCGTCAGCATATCTTTTAGGGAACCTCTGATTAAGTGCGCCTTCTATGATCCGACCTTCCCTCAGGGGCTAAAGCCCATTGATTCTTTGAGCTTTATGTACGGGCTAAAGCCCGTACCCTTCAAATCGCCGACTTAATCAGAGTTTCCTTAGCCTGAATATAGATACGGTCCAACCCCAAAATGTCCTGATCTATAACACCATCCACGCCGCCATCTCCCGATCCCCCCACCAATGCTTTATTGATTTCCGTCACCGATCCGCCTTTTGGCGTCGAGACGAGAAAATCAAGCGCAGATCCTTCGCTACGCTCAGGATGACATGGTGGGTAGGCTGCCCATGCCTTTGCCTGGGGCCGCACATCTTCCCCCATAGCGCTGCGGTTGGTCAACAGGCGCAAGAGTCCAAGCTGGATGAACCGGCAAAGATACACAACAACATCGGGGTCCAGGGATTCGCCCCAAACCCTGGCAGCGTCATGATGGGGGGATTTTTGGGGACGCGATTCGGTTATTTAGAAAAGAATCAACGGCAAGCCGGGGCCATTGGCAAAACGCGGCTGGCGGCGCGGCTTGGCGCTGCTCAGACCGGAGCGCCATCCTCTCTGGCAATAGAAAACGAAGGAGATGTTGCAATATATTCAACCGCGTATAGCCCGCGACGCGGTAGACTTTCTGGTACTCAAAATATAAGGACGGATTGATGCGAAAAATCCCTTTCTTCGGTTGGACGCTTGCCCTTCTGGCTCTGGCGGCTCCTTCTTTCCTCCGTGCGCAATTTCAGGCACCCACCGCGGAAGAACTGAAGATGACCGCCGACCCCAAAGCGCCGGGAGTGGCGGCGGTCTATCTCAACGTCGAGGAGATCGCCAACGACCTGTTGCACTTCGAGAGCACCTACGTGCGCATCAAGGTGCTGGCGGAAAAGGGCAAGGAACTGGCCACGGTCGAGCTTCCCTACACTAAGATCGATACCCGAATCAGCGCCATCAGGGGCCGCACCATCCATCCCGACGGGACCATTGTTCCGCTGGAGGTCAGGCCGGAGGATCTGCTGGTCAGCAAGAGCACCAGCAAGTACGGGACGGTGCAGGTTGATCGCAAAGTCTTCACCCTGCCCAGCGTCGAGGTGGGCAGCATCCTCGAGTATTACTACATGGAAGACTACGACGAGAAGGATCAGTATTCCTCGCCGATTTGGGAGGTGCAGCGGAGCTACCCTATACGCAAGGCGCACTATATCTTCACGCCGATGCCGAATTTTGCGCCGGTGAAGAGCAGTCTTCCCAGCGGCGTGTCACTGGTGGATGAGCACGGGGATGTGGCCACTTTCCTGATCTGGTTGTCGATTCTGCCTCCGGGAGCCCGAGTGACGAGTTCGGCGGGCGGCTACTACAGCGTGGATTTGGCGGACATTCCGGCGCTGCCCAACGAGGACTATATGCCGCCGGAGAATGCCTTCAAATACCGGGTAAGTTTTTATTACACGAGCGCGAACAGCAGCCAGGCCTTCTGGGCAACCTCGACCAAGCGCTGGTCCAAGGAAGTGGATCGCTTTGCCGAGCCCTCCAAGGTCATTCGCCCGGCGGTCGACGGATTGATTGCACCCACCGACAGTGCGATGGACAAGGCAAAAAAGCTGTACAAGGCAGTGCAGGCGCTGGAGAACACGGATTACACCCGGCGCAAGAGCGCGGCGGAGTTGAAGCAGTTCAAGCAGAAAGTTGCCAAGCGCGCCGAGGATACCTGGGCGCAGAAGAGCGGTTCGAGCGAAGACCTGGCGCTGCTTTACCTGGCCATGGCCCGGGCCGCGGGGCTCCACGCCAATGCGGCAAAGGTGGTCAACCGCGAGAACAACCTCTTCGATCCAACTTATCTCAGCACCTGGCAGTTGGAAGACACCCTGGTTCTGCTGACGATCGACGGCAAAGAGGTGATCCTCGATCCGGGCGAGAAGATGTGCCCTTTTCAGATGCTGAGTTGGAGGCACTCCGGGGCGGGCGGTATCAGGCAATCCGCGGACGGCAAATCCGCCGTCTTCACTCCCCTCCAGAAATACGCCGACAACGAAACCTCTCGCCGGGCCGATCTGACGGTGGCCGCGGATGGTTCGGTACAAGGAAAAATCGTCATCGTCCTGCGCGGTCAGCAGGCGCTGTACTGGCGGCAAACGGCGCTGCGCAACGATCCCGAGGAAGTCAACAAGCAGTTCGACCACTGGCTGGAATCGATGCTTCCCGAGGGGGTCGAGGCGCACGTCGATCACTTCGTGGGCATGGACGATCCGGATACGAATCTGGCGGCCGTCGCCAAGACCAAGGGACTGCTGGGCACCTCGACCTCCAAGCGGATGATGCTGCCGGCTTTCTTCTTCGCGACCCATGCGGCTCACCCCTTTGTCGCCCAGGAAAAGCGGCAGACGTCGGTGGACATGCGCTATGGCGAGATGGTCAACGACCAGGTGAGCTACAAGCTGCCTGCCGGCCTGAGGGTCGAGAGCGCGCCGCAAAACAGCAGCGAGCTATGGAAGGATCATGCGTTCTTCGATACCAAGTTCGATGCCGAGCAGATCGCGATTTCGCGCTCGCTGGCCCGCTCCTTCACTTTCGCCACTCCCAAGGAATACCAAGATCTGCGCGGCTTCTATCAGAAGGTTTCCAGCAGCGACCAGCAGCAGTTGGTCTTGAGATTCAGCGGAGGAGAATAATGAATGGGTGCGCCGTGGCGCGCCACCCGCGACCTTCGCCGCATTCGTTTTCAGCTTTGACCCAGGCTCGTTTTGAACCCATCACTCCCTTAATGCGTTAGCGAAAGAAGGATCGTCCCATGCGGAACTTATCCATCCTGCGAAGTCTCCTGGCGCTGTCGGCCATTGCACTGCCTGCCCTGCTCCATGCGCAGTTTCAGGCGCCCACCGCGGAAGAACTGAAGATGACCGCCGATCCCAAGGCGCCGGGGGCAGCGGCGGTGTATCTGAACCGCGAGGAAACCACCGACGATACGCTTCACTTTCACGGCTACTACGAGCGCATCAAGGTGCTGACGGAGAAGGGGAAAGAGCAGGCGACCATCCGCATTCCCTATGAACACGGGGAGTTCAAAATTACCGACATTCGGGGCCGCACCATCCATGCGGACGGGACCATCATCCCCTTGACCGCCACTCCCAGCGACCTGACGGACACCAAAAGCAAGAACTACCAGGTCAACACCATGGTCTTCACGCTGCCGGACGTGGAGGTGGGCAGCATTCTGGAGTACCGGCTGGATCTTCGCTACGACGACAACATGGTGGTCTCTCCGACCTGGGAGATTCAGCAGCCGCTCTTTGTGCACAAGGCGCACTACCTCTTCAAGCCCGCACAGACCGGCGGCTGGCATACCATCACCAACGGTCGCGGGCAAACCCTGGATCAACTGATGTTTGCCGTCAAAGGAGTGACCCTGGAGCAGGTATCTCGCAACAGCCGGGGTTTTTACACGATGGATTTGACCGATATTCCGGCCATTCCCAGCGAAGACTGGATGCCGCCGCTGAACACGCTGCGCTGGCGCGTGGAGTTCTACTACACCTACGCCCACAGCGGGGCGGATTTCTGGGCGTCGGAGGAAAAGCAGTGGACCAAGGATACCGATCGGTTCACCAATCCCAACAACCAGTTGAAGCAGTCGGCGGCAACGCTGGTGGCGGCCGGCGACAGCGACGAGCAAAAGGCGCGCAAGATCTATGCGGCGGTGATGAAGCTGAACAATACCGATTTCGGGCGCAAGAAGTCGGAGGCCGAGCGCAAGGCGGAAAAGCTGAAGGTCATCAAGAACGCCGATGACGTGTGGAAGCAGCAGAGCGGCACGTCGGACGAGATCGCCCTGCTCTATGTGGCCCTGGCGCGGGCTGCCGGTTTGAAGGTCTGGCCGATGCAGGTGGTCAATCGCAACCGCGCCATCTTCGATCCCACCTATCTGAGCACCTACCAATTGGACGACTATCTGGCGATTGTCGAGCTGAACGGCAAGGACGTCTATCTCGACCCTGGGCAAAAGATGTGCGCCTTCGGAGTCCTGCACTGGAAGCACAACCTGGCCTCTGGATTCCGGCTTTCGGACAAGGGGGCGACCATCGCCACCACCCCCGCCAACGTATTCAAGCAGGCGGCGGTGCAGCGCACGGCGAGCCTCACTATCGATGCGGACGGCAGCACGCATGGAATCATCCGAGTGGCGATGAACGGCCCCGATGCGCTGCGGTGGCGACAACTGGCGTTGGAGAACGATCAGGAGGAGGTCAAGAAGCAGTTCGTCGAGTCGATGAACGAACTGATTCCCGACGGAGTTCACGTGGAGTTCGACCACTTTACCGGCCTGGACGATGTGGAGTCGAATCTGCTGGCGGTGGTCAAGGTGAGCGGCAATATGGGCACGGCCACGGGCAAGCGCTTCTTTTTGCCGGGGCTATTCTTCGAATCCCACGCCAAGCACCCGTTTGTGGCGCAAGACAAGCGCACCACGCCCATCGATGTGCATTTTGCGCGCATGGCGCAGGACGATGTGACCTATCTGCTGCCGCCCGGCTTTACGGTGGAGAGCAGCCCGGCGAGCGCCGACGTGAACTGGCCCGGATCCGCCATGCTGCGGATCAAGTCCATCGCCAAGGACGGCTCGGTAACCGTGCAACATGCCTTTGCCCATAACTTCTCGCTGCTGGAAGCCACGGAATATAACGGCCTGCACGATTTCTATCTAAAGATGGACAGCGCCGATCAGCAGCAACTGATCCTGACCCGTACGCCCGCAGCGAAGGGAAACTGACCATGGCGCAATTACGCTCCCTCCCGATGGCCCCGGTGTTGTTGGCCGCACTGTTGATATTGACCTGCAAGCCGGGGCAGGCCAACTGGTTCGGCAAGGACAAGTCCATCCCCGACTGGGGCATGGAGGCGGCCAAGACCCCTACCCCGGCGTACGTGAAGGATGCTGCCGCGGTGGTTCTTTTCGACGAATACGTGGAGACCGTGGACACGCAGGGCCGGGCGGTGGAGCGGGAGCGTTATGCCATCCGCGTACTCAAGCCGCAGGGCCGTTCCACCAGTTGCGCTGTGCACTACGATGTGGACGAGAAGATCAACTACTTCCGCGCCTGGACTATAGCTGCCGACGGCAAGCAGTATCCGGCTGAAGACGTGGATTTTCACGAAAAAGGGGAGACCGGTGACCGCGTCATGCTCTCCACGGCCAAGACGCGCATCGCGCACCCTCCCGCCATCGACGTGGGGGCGACGCTGATCTGCGAGTCGGAAGAACTGCTGGCGCCCTATCAGCAGGAAACAGTGTGGCAATTCCAGAGCAGCCTCCCCGCCGTCTTTCAAGCGTTGGAGGTGGATCTTCCGCCCGGCCGGGCGCACACCGACTCCTGGCACAGATTTGCGCCGGTCAAGCCGGTGGAGGTGGCGCCCAACCACTGGCGCTGGGAGTTGAAGGACGTGCCGGCGCTGGATCTGCGGGATATTCCCTCCAGACCCGAAGGGGCGGCACTGACCGCGCGTATGGACGTGCTATGGGGCGATGCCGCGGTGGAAGGCAAAGATAACCAGTGGAGGGCGCTGGGACAGCGATGGACCACCCTGGAAGCGAACCGTCCCGACCCCACACCGGAGATTACCGCCAAAACGCAGGCGCTGATCGCCGGCGCGCCAGACTTTTACGACAAGCTCAGCCGTATCACCGAGTACATCCAGAAGAATATCCGCTACTTTATTGTTTCGCGCGGCATTAGCGGATGGCAGGCCAATCCGGCGGCGGAGATCTATCGCCATCAATATGGGGATTGCAAGGACAAGACCACTATCCTCATCTCCATGCTCCAAGTGGCAGGAATACATGGTTTCTATGTCTTGGTGGATGACCGGCGTGGGGTTGTCGATCCAGACGCCCCCTCTTTCTACGGCGACCACATGATCACCGCCATCGAGGTTCCAGCGGCGGTCAAGGACGAGCGACTGATGGCGCTGGTGAAGGCCCAGGACGGCAAACGCTACCTGATCTTCGACCCCACCAACGAACGCACCCCGGTGGGCAATCTGCCTTCGTATCTTCAGGGCAGCTACGGCATTCTGGCGGCGGGAGCCAGTAGCCAGATTGTGGCGCTGCCGGTGCTGGCCCCGGAGGCCAACGGTACCGAGCAGAAAGGCAGCTTCGAGCTGGCGGCGGACGGAACCCTGAGCGGAGCCGTCGATACCTCCCATTCGGGTCCAGAAGGAGCATTTTTCCGCAGTTTTCTCAAAGAAACCGACGAGAAAGAACGACGGGAAGACTGGGAACACTACATTGCGCACGATCTGCCCGGCGTAGTGCTGGACTCGTTCCAGTTTGTGCAGCCCGCCTCGCTGGACAAGCCGCTGGAGTTCCACTATAAGGTGACGGCGCAGCAATATGCGCACCATGCCGGGCCGCTGCTGCTGGTGCGGGCGCGGGTGGTGGGCGATGTGGCCCAACCCTTCGACGAGAAGCCACGCACCCTGCCCATTGACCTCAACGCCACCGGGCGCTGGCGCGACAGCTTCGACATCAAGCTGCCGGAGGGCTACACGGTGGACGATATGCCGGATCCGATCAACGTGGAGATGGGTTTCGCCAGCTACCACTCGAAGGTCACCACCAAGCCGGGATGGCTGCACTACGAGCGCGAGTACGTGGTGCGCAAGGTGGAGATTCCCGCCAGCAAGGCCGCCGATTTCCGCAAACTGGTGGGGATCATCCTCTTCGACGAGAAGGGGACGGCGGTGCTGAAAAAGCAGTAAGGGCGAATACGAGATGCAAAGGCCGGAGCGGGGAGCAAGCCGCGCTGCGGCCTTTGCATCGTTTGCGCTGCGCGGATCATCCAGACCTGAGGGGCCGGTTACAGATCCCGGCCCGATACTGGAGCCCACATTCATGACCCATCCGCTCTTCTCCCCGCTTAAACTTCGTTCACTGGAGCTTCCCAACCGCATCGGTATGGCGCCGATGTGCCAATATTCGGCGCGGGACGGCTTTGCCGGCGATTGGCATTCGGTCCATTACGGCGCCCGCGCCCAGGGTGGATGCGGCCTGATCATCGTCGAAGCCACGGCGGTGACGCCCCAGGGCCGCATCTCAGACGGCGATCTGGGCTTGTGGAAAGACGAGCAGATCGCCGGCCTGAAGAAGATCGTGGAGTTCATCCACGCGCAGGGCGGGCGCGCCGCCATCCAACTGGCCCACGCCGGGCGCAAGGCATCGATGGCCATTCCCTTTGCCGGGGAACGGCTGCTGGGCGACGCCGAGGGCGGCTGGCAGCCGGTGGCGCCCAGCGCGGTGGCTTTCTCCGACACCTACGCAACCCCGCTGGCCCTGGAGCAGGCGGGCATCGACGCGGTGGTGGAGTCCTTTGTGCAGGCGGCGCGGCGGGCGCGGGAAGCGGGCTTCGATGTAGTGGAGATTCACGCCGCGCACGGCTACCTGCTGCACCAGTTCCTGTCGCCTCTGGCCAACCGTCGCGAAGACAGCTATGGCGGCAGCTTGGAGAATCGCGCGCGCCTGCCGTTGCAAGTGGTGGACGCACTGCGCGCCGCCTGGCCCGCGCATTTGCCGCTGCTAGTGCGCATCTCGGCCACCGATTGGGCCGAGGGCGGATGGAATGCGGACGAATCGGTGGCGTTGTGCCGGATGTTCCGCGAGCATGGCGTCGATCTGGTGGACGTCTCGACCGGCGGCATGATTCCCAACGCACAGATTCCGGTGGGGCCGGGTTTTCAGGTGGAGTTTGCCCGCAGAATCCGCCGCGAAGCTGGCATTCCCACCGCCGCGGTGGGGGTGATTACCGATGCCGCCCAGGCCAATGCGATTGTCGAACAGGGCGAGGCCGACCTGGTGCTGCTGGGGCGGGAACTTTTGCGCCATCCCTACTGGCCGCTTCAGGCGGCGGCTGCCTGGGGCGACCAGGCGAGTTGGCCGGTGCAGTATCTGCGCGCCGCGCCGCGGGGTTCGGTGGCGCGAGCGGTAGAAACGCGCCCGGAATAGCTGTACTGGGGCGGACTGAAGAGCATTCAACCCGCATCGACCGGGGGTGATGAGAGAGAAATCCCGGGGATTGCAAAAAATGCTTCACAAATTGTGCAAATACTGGCCTATACTGCGGGATGAGCAGAATTTTGATTTCTGCTCGAGCGATTATGTCTCCTCAACTGGCGCGCAAGCAGAACGACGAGCTGCCCATCATCCCCGACCGGCTGTACTTCAGGATCGGGGACGTGGCGCGGCTGTGCGCCGTGGAGACCTATGTGCTGCGCTTCTGGGAGACGCAGTTCCCGCAACTGAAGCCCAACAAGAGCGGAACCGGGCAGCGGTTGTACCGACGTCGCGACGTGGAGATGGCGTTGGAGATCAAGCGTCTGGTGCACGGCGAGGGCTATACCATCAGCGGTGCGCGGCAGTTACTGGAGCAGGCCAGCCGCCGCCGCGAGCCGCAGTTCCGCTTACCGCTGGCCGAAAGCGCTTCGGCTCCGCAGAACGAGATCGAACAGAGCCGGCAGATGGATGCCGTCGCGGCCCTCATCGGCCATGCGCGGGCGGAGTTGCGCGAGATCGCCAGCCTGCTGTCCGAGCCCGATCCGCGTCCCCTGCGCCGCCGCTCGCGGCTGGCCGCGGTGCCGCCGCCGGCGCAACTGCTTTTTCCCTCCTAATCCAGCGCCGCTTCGCAGGACTGAGTTTTTCCCCGATCAAGCCCGCTCCGGGTGCGAATTTGTGCATCTAAAGAAGGGGCGGCCGGTCTACGCCGGCCAGCGCAGAAGAATATTTGGCGATTTTGGAGCAGGGATGAAGTGCTTCCATTGTGGTTCTTTGGATTTCCGCACCTCGCGTCTGCGCAGAGCGGATGTGCGACGGCTCTTTTACTTTCAGTATCCCCTGCGCTGCCGCTTCTGCCACGAACGGATCTTTGTCGACTTACTCACGGCCTGGCGGATTCATCTGTGCAGAAGCAGGCGGCGCGCGGACCCAAGCAGCATCTGAGAGGGCAGATTGGCGCCCCCGCCGCCGCGCTTTTGCTACTTGAATTGATCCAGCGCTATTCCCTGCCGACAGGAATCAGCCGCAGATCCTTCGCTTCGCTCCGGCCTTGACACGGCTGCACCGCGGCCAAGAAATCTCTACCTGAGAAAGAAATGCAGAAAAATGTGGGTTATGATTTCATACACCGAACTGGACGAAGAATGGGGTCAGGCCATGGCGACGCATGTTGGGCATGGCGGCGCTGCTCATTGCCTTCATCGGCGGCATCGTTGCCTGTGGCGGCAAGGTTTCTAACAACAATAACAACAGCAACCCCGGCACCACAGCGGGAAGCTATACGGTGACAGTGACCGGGACCGATGCGGCCACAGGCAAGATCACGTCCAGTACTACGGTGAATCTGAACGTTAATTGATCCACACACAGCACGGTGCGGGGGACTGTCAATCACAGCCCCCTGCTTCGGGCATGGCAGCGGGAAAGACTGGATAGACGATATCAAAGAGAATGTAAAAGCGTTATCTGAGTAAATAGTGGGCGCGGTTCATGGAAAGAAGGTCAAGAAAAGCGAGGCGGACGTATTGGGGTCAAATGAGGTAGGAGCAGGAAAAAACACGGAACTGGACCCGCCTGCTCCTAGTGTAGTGTCTCGTTATTAGAGTCCATTCTCCGCGAGCTATAGTGGGCAGAGTTCGCTGAACCAAGATTCCCTCAGTGGCTAAAGCCGTCTTGATTTTGCAGGCTTTATGTACGGGCTAAAGCCCGTACCCTTCAAAACGGATAAATGACCATCTGCATGAGACATACCACTAGGTCGCCTAATCGGGCGAAAATCCTTGCAAGAAAAAGACCCCTCGCGTTGGATATTACGCGTCGGGGCCAAATTCTGTAAATCGTTGATTATAATAATGGTCGGGACGGGCAGATTCGAACTGCCGACCCCTCGCACCCCAAGCGAGTGCTCTACCAGGCTGAGCCACGTCCCGACACAAGGTAGCCGGCTCGTTCGAGCCGGCTTTTGAGGTCATGTTTAGTGTACATCAGAGCGGCGGTTCGTGCCGCCCGGCAACGCCGCCTGGCCGCCGGAATGCGAAAAAATAGACTCCGGCGCGGCAAAGGCGAATTTAGTGGGCCGGCGGGACGAACTGTTCCGGCATGGCCAAACCGTCGCCGAAGAAGAAGATCTCCATCTGTTCGACCAGGAATTGCTGCGCTTGCGGGGTCCAGGGTTGCAGGCGGTATTCGTTGAGCAGCATCTTCTGCCGTTCGACCCACTCGTCCCAGGCCGCCTGGGAGACGTTCTGATAGATCTTGTGGCCGAAATCGGAGTCGAATGGGGGCTCATCCAAGCCCTCCATCTCCTTTTTGTTGCGGACGCAAAAAACGGTATGTGCCATGGTCATGCTCCTGCACCCATTGTAGGGGATGAGCGGCGCTCGGCCGCGTTGCGGCCATGGCCGTCCCGTTTGGGAAGTCGGGTTGCGGCAATCTGGCGATGGGCAGGATTCGATCTTGACAGGCTGTGGTTTCTGAGCTTTTCTTATCGTGTCTCACCCACTCGTGTCTCATCAGTGCGCGTTTCTGCGTTCGCGGTTAGCCACTCCCCGACTTCTCTGCTGGCGGGCAACGGAACGCGGGCGCTCTCCATCCTGAAAAGCAAAGGAGATCACGTGTCCGATCCGAATCTGAATCCTCAGCCTCTACCGCCGGCTTCCTCCGGCCTCTCCGACAACGCCGCCGGCGCCCTGGCCTACGTCACCATCATTCCAGCGATTGTCTTCCTGATGCTGGAGCCCTACAACCGGAGTTCATACGTCCGCTTCCACGCCTGGCAATCGATCTTCTTCTGTATTGTCTGGCTGGTAGTCAATGCGGTGGTGGGGATGATCCCCTTCCTGGGGTTAATCCTGGTTCCCCTGGTCATGCTCGGCTTCCTGGCGGTCTGGGTGCTGTTGCTGCTCAAGGCCTCCAAAGGGGAGCGTTACAAACTGCCCATCCTGGGCGATTTTGCCGAGAAGCAGATCAGCGTGTGAGCGATCTGTCGGTGTGAAGATGGAAGGCGTTTGCGGGGCCAGAGCATTATTGATCCGGCTGCGCCAAGAAACGAGAGTGTAAGTTGTTGAGAAAACGGGATGGCATCCGGGCTTTCGGCAACCCGCCCCAGGCGCAAGAACAAGGGTGCACCGAGGGTGGGATCCCGTTTCATCCCCGCGCGGGCAGGATTCCTCAGCGGCGCTTGCCTTTTTTGCCCAAGCGTTTCCTGGTTTTCGCCGCGCCGGTAGCCGCGCCGAGGCGTTTTTTCTTTTTGCCTCCGGGAGCGGCTTTGGCTGGGCGTTTGCCGGTGAGTTGCAAGCCCTCCTCGACCAGGGAGAATTGCAGGCGTCGCTCTTGGGCGAGGATGCGGTCGAGAATCACCTGCACGCGGTCGCCGGCGCGGAAGCAGCGCCCCCAGCGCTCGCCCACGATCTCGTGGGTGTTCTCGCGCCAGGTGTAGCGGTCGTCGCGCAAGCTGTCGATGGGCACCAGGCCCTCGACAAAGAGGTCAGTCAGCTCGACAAAGAGCCCGTATTTGGCGGGATTGAGCACTAGAGCGGCGAACTCCTCACCCACCCGGCCGGCCATGAAGCGGACCTTCTTCCACTCCACCAATTCGCGTTCAGCCTCGGCGGCGCGGCGTTCGGTCTGGCTGGTCTCTTCGCCGATCTGGGCGAGCTCGGCCGCGGAGATGGGCGGCTGGATGGAGGAGATTTTCGCTGGGTGGAAGGGGAGAGAACGAGATGCGGGCTCTTCGACTCGCTGCGCTCGCTCAGGATAACCTCCGGTTTTAGCGGCTGGCTCAGAATGCCCTCCAATTTTGGCAGCCCGCTCCGCATGGCGCGAGAGTGAGGTAGGGCGGGTGATGGGTCGATCCTCGGTGGGGTGGGTCCAGGGGGAGGCGTGGCGGCCTTCTTCCACTGCGCCCTGGCCGCGCAGGCCGGCGTTCAGCAGCGCCTTCACGATGCGATGCACGATCAGATCGGGATAGCGGCGAATGGGTGAGGTGAAATGGGTGTAGGTGGGTGCGGCCAGGGCGAAATGGCCCTGGTTGATCTCAGAGTAGCGGGCCTGGCGCAGCGAGCGCAGCATCAAGTAGCTGAGAATGCGCTCCTCGGGCTTGCCCTCGATCTTTGCCGCCAGCTTCTGATACATGCGCGGAGTGACGGCGATCTCTTCCGCTACTTCGTGGGTGTGTGCCGGGCGGCCGCCGCGCTGCGCCTCGCGCCGGTCGCCGCGGGTTTGAATGCGCTTGACGGGCAGCGGCCCCAGGCCCAGCGAGTAGCCGAAGGCCACGGCCAACTCCTCGAACTGGACCACGCGGCGGGCTTCGGGCTTCTCGTGGATGCGGTAGAGGGAGGGCACGCCCAGGTCTTCGAGCCAAGTGGCGACACATTCGTTGGCGGCCAGCATGAACTCCTCGATGAGGCGATTGGCCCAGGTGCGTTCGGCTTTGGTGACGCCGCGCATCTGGCCGTGTTCGTCGAACTCGATGACCGGCTCGGGCAGGTCGAAGTCGATGGATCCGCGCTGCTGGCGGCGCTGGTTCATCAGGATCGCGAGGAGCTTCATACGCTCGAAGTCCGGACAGAGTGTGGAGTAGCGGGCGCGGGTCTCCGGGTCGCCTTCGAGAATGGCGTGGACCTCGGAATAGGTCATGCGGGCGGCGGAGCGGATGAGCCCCTCGACGATCTCATAGCTCTCGATACGGCCGGTGCTGTCGAGCTGCATCAGGCAACTGAGGACGAGCCGATCTTGGTCCGGCTTGAGGCTGCAAATGCCGCTGGAGAGCTCCTGCGGCAGCATGGGGATGGCACGGTCGGGAAAGTAGACGCTGGTGCCACGCAGGCGGGCCTCCAGATCCAGATCGGTGCCGGCGCGGACGTATTCGGCCACGTCGGCAATGTGCACCTGCAACTCGAAGCCGCCCTCGGCGCGCTCCCGGACCAGTACGGCATCGTCGAAGTCCTTGGCGGTTTCGCCGTCGATGGTGACGATGGTTTGGAAGCGAAAATCGCGGCGGCGCGCCGCCGCGGAGGAGGGGTCGAGGCGGGCCACGGCGCGGGCCTCGGCCAGCACATTTTCTGGGAAGATGTGCGGCAACTGATGCTTGCGGATCATCATCTCGACATCGACGCCGAAATCGTCCGGATCGCCCAGGACTTCGATGACGCGGCCCACGGCCGGCTTGGTTGGGGTGGGCCAAGCGGTGATCTCGACATCCACGACCAGGCCCTCGAGATCATCGTGGTGCGCGGCCAGGGCGGCTTCTTTGCCCAATACACGGTGGGGCGTGGCGCTGGCGGCGGGCTGAGCCAGAATCTCCGCACCCTCGGGAATGAGGATGGGCTGGCTCATGCGCTCGTCGAAGGGGGTTACGAGATTGCCACTGGGTGAGGGAGAGCCATCGCGAAAGAGCCCTCGGCCGCGGCCGCGGGCGTAATGAAAGATGCCGACGACGGTGGTGTTGCGGCGCTGCAGGATGCGGGCGATGCGGCCTTGACGGCGACCGTCGGCGCGCGGCGGCTCGACTTCGACCAGCACTTGATCGCCTTGCATGGCGCCGTTGATCTCGTTGGGGGGGATAAAGATGTCGTCGCGGTCGGACTGGCGGGGGTTGGGGCGCACGAAGCCGAAGCCGTCGCGGTGCAGATCCAGGCGGCCGGCGCAGAGGTTGTCGCGGCTGTTGGGATTGGCGCTCAGCGGGCGGGGAATGCTCCAGAATTCGCGGTCCAGCTTGGCCAGTTGGCCGCGCAGGGTGAGGCGGGCCAACTGTTCCAGGAGCAGGCGGCGCTGGCGGCCTCCACCCAGGCCCAACTCGCGGACCAGTTGCTTGTATCCGGCCCTTTGCCCGGCGCTGCGGGCGATGTGTGCCACCAGTTCGCGGTCGTCCATAGCTTCAGAGTACCGCGAAGAGCGTGGCCGGCAAGTACGATGTCGCGGCGGCGGGTTCTAAAATAATGTCAGCTTCATTTTCTTAAGGGGCCGCCAGAGGATAACATCCTAGTTGAGGTTGCAGGCGGGTAGCCGCGTGCATTCTTTCCCCATCCGAATATTCAGAAGGAGGGCTCTCGGCAGTGGCCCCTGCCCTAAGCCCGGTCCCCAGAGGACAGAAAAGGAAATCGCTTTGAGCGCAATGTGGAAGCCCAGTCAATCCGGATCGATTGTTCCCAACACGCCGCCGGAGCCCGTCCGCCCCGCCTCGCCCGCCCCGGCATTTGAACCCGCCAACGCCAATCGCGCGGCGGCCATCCCCGCCGACCAGGCCACCATTGGCAAAGGGCTCTTCATCAAGGGCGAGATCGGCGGCTCTGAGTCGCTGTTCATCGACGGCAAGGTCGAAGGCAGCATCAACCTGCCGGGAAACCGCGTCACCGTGGGCCGCAACGGGCAGGTGGCGGCCAGCATCACCGCCCGCGAGATCGTGGTACTGGGCAAGGTGCGAGGCAACGTCTCGGCCACCGACCGGGTGGATATTCGCGCCGAGGGGGCGCTCACCGGCGATGTTTCGGCGGCGCGCATCAGCATCGAAGATGGAGCCTTCTTCAAGGGCGGCATCGACATCCGCAAGGCCGACGGCAAGACAGCGGCCGTGCCAGTGGCGGAAGCGCCCAAAGCGATTTAGAACCGATTCGCTTTTCATGAACACGCCTCCGCTTGCGCGGAGGCGTTTCATTTGGCGCCAGGGAAGCTCGGGGTAATCTGGATCACATATTTTAGAGCATTACAGTCCATAAATCCGCCCCTTGAAGAGGCCGCGTATTTACTGGAGAAGCGGTCGCGGGGCGATAGGATGGCCTAGAATAGCCGAGTTTTAACGTTAACTATCGGGAAACTCCTGTAGTAGATATGAAATGAATAAATCACAGGTAACTAAACAGGCTGTTAACTAGTAACACTCTCCCGCATTGCGATATATACGCGGCATTTATCCATACATAATGAATCGATTCATCCGGGGCGCGAAATACCGGCCGATAACTTCATCGCTATTTTGGCGTATGGAAATATCGACGCGGAGTCGCCGGAAGGACAGGTGCGCAGGGCGCACGAGGTATAGAGATCCCATGCAGATCATTCGGTTCGGAGAAAAGAAATGACCAATCCATCCCGCACTCTTGTGGTGTTGACGACGATGCTGCTTTCGTTCGGCACTGTGTGCTTTGCCGGTTCACCTGGCGAAGAAGTCTACAAAGCGAAATGCCAGAGTTGCCACGGTGCCAGGGGCATGGCCGATACATCGATCGGGCTGGCCTTCAAAATCAAGCCTATTTCCGACGCCGCGGTGCGCAAGTACAGCCATGCCGAGATGGAAGAGTGCACCCGCAACGGCATCGGCAAGATGCAGGCATTCAAAGGCAAATTGAGCGACGAGGAGATCAGGGCCTCGGTGGCCTATTTCCGCAGTCTGATGCCGTAATTCATTCTGGCGAAGGGAGGGCCGGCCGCAGCCGGCCCATCTCCCATATTGCCAGTCCCTGGTACGGGCTTCTTTCTTGCCAGGGAAATGATGTTTTTGGCCTTTTGCCGTTTACGTTTCTCCCTAATGCCTCCCCGTGGATTGTCCTCTTCAATTGCTCCCGTGAGATAAGCCCGAAGCTGTGCCCCGCGATTTCGGTGGAGAGGGCCATGGGGATTTCTCCCTCCCTGCGCGTGGCGACTTGGGGCGGCGGCGGCGCGTGGCGATTGTCACAGGACGTTCATAGAGCGGGTGTGATAGGATTCGCGCTTCAAGCGATAGACGCCGGGAGATTCATCCGATTTTCATCTCCCTGGCGCCTGCCGGAGTCCTCGCGAATGGACGAAGTGGACGGCAGACCGGGACACTTGGCTCTCCAAGGGGGCCATATGAGCGCCCCAACGGACGCTCCCGCGCTCTTTCTGTCCCTAGCTTCGGAGTATCCTCTGGTTTGTTCTTCCCGGTGCCGCCGTGGTTTTCGCCGGGCCCGAGCGCATGAAGATCGAAGTTCATTCCAGCAACACGCGGTCCTCTTGAGCGGGCGACGCGAGGCAAAGGATCTGCGCTCCGATTCCCCCTGTAAGCAGTTGGTTTGGGTATGGCTCCGCCCGCTTCCGTGGGCGGTTGGGGCCAGCCTGCGCGAGGTATTTCCCAGGCAACAGAGTTCGCTGAAAAAGGAGAAATCCCATGAAAACGTATCAGGGAAGTGAGATCCGTAACGTAGCTGTAGTGGGGCATGCGCACAGCGGCAAAACCACATTAATTGCCGCTCTGCTGCATGCCGCCAAGATGACCGCAACCCAGGGCCGGGTGGAAGACGGCTCGGCCGTCACCGCCTACGACGAAGAGGAAGTGGCGCGCGGCACCACCATGCAGAATGCCGTGGCCTATGCCGAGTGGCAAGGGGTGAAGATCAACTTTGTCGATACTCCCGGCTTTCACATGTTCTCGCACGAGGCGCGCGCCGCGCTGCTGCCGGTGGAAGCGGCCATCGTGCTGGTCAACGCCCAAAATGGCGTGGAGACGGTCAGCGAACGGGTGTGGCACTATGCCGAAGAGGCCAATGTGCCGCGCATCGTGGTCATCAACCAGATGGACCATCCCAAGGCCGGCGGCGGGGGCGGCTTGAGCGCCCTGATCGACGATCTGCACGAGCGCTGGGGCCGCAACTGCCTTCCCGTGCAGTTGCCCATCTCCGATGCCAACGGCTTCCACGGGGTGGTGGACCTGATTACCATGGACGCCTATTACTACACGCCAGGCGGCGACGGCAGAGGCAAGATGACCGGGGATATTCCCGCCAGCCTCGCGGCCGACGCCAAGGCCCGCCATGAGGAGCTGGTGGAGCTGGTGGCCGAGGGCAAGGACGAGCTGATGGAAGAGTACTTCGAGAAGGGGACCATCCCCGAAGAGCACCTCATCGCCGCCCTGCACGAAGCCATTCGCGAAGACCGCATCTTCCCCGTGCTGTTTACCAGCGGCCTGGCCAATATGGCCACCGATCACCTGCTGGACTTCATCAAGGTCTATGCTCCGGCGCCGGTCGAGCGCCCCCCCATCGCCGTGCATGCACCGCAATTCGAAACCGTCGCCGCCGGCGATGTGGCCGCGGTCGAGGCCGGCGCGGGGATTGGCTTTCGCAAGATCGAAGATGCCGAGCCCATGGCTCTGGAGGTCTTCAAGACCATGACCGACCCCTTCAGCGGGCGTATCAGCTTCTTCAAGGTGCTCAGCGGCGTAGTCAAGAACGATGCGACGGTGGAGAACTACACCCGCCGCTGCCAGGAGCGCCTGGCTCACCTGGGCATCATGCAGGGCCGCAAGGCGGTGGAAGTGCCGGAGTTGCACGCCGGCGACCTGGGCGCGGTGGCCAAGCTGCGCGAGACCCTGACCGGCGATACGCTGGGGCAGAAGGGCGGCGAGATACAGATCGATCTGGCCAAGCTGCCGGAGCCGGCCATGACCTACGCCATCGAGCCCAAGACCCGCGCCGACGAAGACAAGCTGGCTCCTGCCATCCACAAGCTGATGGAAGAAGACCTGCTCATCCGCTTCTTCCGCGATCCGCAGACCAACGAATTTCTTATCGCCGGGGCCGGCCAGCAGCACATCGAGGCGATCGTCAGCCGGCTGAAGAAGCGCTACCATGCCGAAGTCACGCTGAAGGCGCCCAAGGTGCCCTACCTGGAGACCATCCGCGCCAAAGGCGAGGCCCACGGCCGCCACAAAAAGCAGTCCGGCGGGCACGGCCAGTTCGGCGACTGCAAGATCCGCATGGAACCGATGGAGCGCGGTGGGGGCTTCGAATTCGCTTCCGAGGTCTTTGGCGGAGCCATCCCGCGCAACTTTATCCCGGCAATTGAAAAGGGGGTGGTGGAGGCCGCCGTGCGCGGCTATCTGGCCGGCTATCCGGTGGTGGATTTCAAGGTCATTGTCTTCGACGGCTCCTACCACGATGTCGATTCCAACGAAATGTCTTTCAAGACCGCTGGCCGACTTGCTTTCAAGAAAGCCATGGAGGTCTGCAAGCCCGCGCTACTCGAGCCCGTCATGAAAGTCGAGATCGAGTCTCCCGAGGAGTTCGCCGGCGCCATCATGGGCGACCTGAGTGGCCGCCGCGGCCGCCCGCAAGGCATGAACAGCAAGGGCAAGACCACGGTCATCAACGCCGAGGTACCCCTGGCCGAGATGCTCACCTACGGCACCCTTCTGACTTCCATGACCCAGGGCAAGGGCAGCTACCGCATGGAGATGGATCACTACGACTTTGTTCCGCAACTGGTGGCGGACAAGATCGTGGCCAACGCCAAAAAGCCGGTGGAAGAAGAGGAAGAATAGCCATTGCATGGAGCAGACGTTCGCTGCTCGCTCGCAGCGGTTTCGTGGTCTCCCAGGTTCCAGAAGCGGGACCTGGGGCACCCGGTGGTATGGTTCGGTATGGTTTGTGTCCGGCTGCGATTCTGGCATTCGCCGTTACGCAGCCGTTACACCATCGCGGGCGAATTACCGATAGCCTTCAATATTCCGGAACCACCGTAGCCGCCGGGACGTATTCCGCAACGGAGCGCATTTTTTGCGCGGAACGGGGAACGATGAGACGGATTGCGATTGCTACCTTCTTCGGCCTGGTTGCAGGGGGCATCTGCGCCAGCGGGGCATTTTCTTTCGGCATGTTGCCGTTTACCGGCGTCAATCTAGCGTGGGTCTTGCTGAACCGGGCGGCGATGGGCTTTGCCATTGGCGCCTCCGGCCTGAGGCTGCATTGGGCCTGGAACGGTGTGGTCATGGGGCTGGCGGTGGGATCGATCTTCTCTTACTTCCTGTTCATGCACCTGGGCATGGGATTAGTTCCGCCGGTCAATTTTCTGGTGAACGGGATCTTCGGGTTGGCGATCGAATTCTTTACAACGGTGGTCTGCAAGCAGCCGGCGCGGGTCTCTGCGCGGACAGCCGAGAGAGCCTATTGATCTGGCCATAAAGCAGGGTCGAGGTTTCCCATCCTTGGCGCAAAGGGCGCGTCAGGGATGGGGTACGGAATTTCTGTCTTTACTGGCCGGATCAAAAAGCGCCGGGAGTTGGTCCGCGGGCAGCAGAGAGCGGACTTTTCCTGCGAAACTGAAAGTTGCGAAGTACAGTTAGGCCGAAAATATGCCCATCTCGATTTTGAGGCCGGGCAAGAGGTATACGGCGGCAGGGAGAAGATGGAGCGGATTCCACTGCAAACGGCGCAAGAGACGATGGCGGCGGTGTTGCTGCGACTGGGTTTCTCCGCGGACCGGGCAGCGATCTGTGCGCAGCTCTTTGCCGAGGCGAGTTGCGATGGCGTCAGCTCGCACGGCGTGGATCGTTTTCCCCGCTTTGTGGCCATGGTGCGCAATGGCGCGGTCGATCCGGCGGCCGCGGCGGAGCGCGTGCAAGGATGGGGAGCGCTGGAGCGCTGGGACGGACGCAGCGGCGCAGGCAACCTCAACGCAAGGGCGGCCATGAACCAGGCCATCACCCTCAGCCGGGAGCATGGCGTGGGATGGGTAAGCCTGGGCAACACCAACCACTGGATGCGGGGCGGCAGCTACGGCTGGCAGGCGGCCGAGGCCGGGGTCATCGCCATCTGCTGGACCAATACCATGCCCAATCTTCCCCCCTGGGGCGGCGTCGAGCCCTGTCTGGGCAATAATCCACTGGTGATGGCGGTGCCGCGCTCGCAGGGGCATGTGGTGCTGGATATGGCCATCTCGCAGTTTTCCTATGGAGCGCTGTCCGCCTATAGGCAGCGCGGCGAACCGCTGCCGGTGGAGGGCGGATTCGACCAAGCGGGCCATCTGACCCGCGATGCGGCGGCTATCGAGCGCTCGCAGCGACCGCTGGCGATTGGCTATTGGAAAGGATCGGGGCTGGCGATGCTGCTGGATCTGATCGCCGCCACCACCGCACTGGGACGGGCGACGCACCAAATTCCCGCCGATCCGCTGCGGGAGACGGGCATCTCCCAGGTCTTTCTGGCGGTGAATCCGGCGGCGCTGGGCGGGGAAGAGCAAGGAGAGAGGATCGCCGACGAGATTGTCGCCTCGGTGCACGGCTGCCAGCCATCTGCGCCAGGCGGCAGGGTGCGTTATCCGGGGGAGCAAACACTACGCCTGCGCGAGGAGAATCTGCGTCTGGGGATTCCGGTCGAGCGCGCAGTTTGGGAGCAGATTCTGGCCCTGTAGGGCCGCTTCGCACAACGCCCGCCGATGGCGCTGCTGGTGAAAATCGAGCCCGACAGGGCGGAGGCAGAAAGCCTGTCTTCTGCGCAGAACAAAGCGGCGCGAGGCTGGTTTGCCTCGCGCCGCTTTAGCTGCTGCAAAAGACTTAGAACACGATGCGTCCGCCCAACTGAATCTGGCGGGGTTGCGCGGTCGAGGGCACGCCGGTGATGTAACCGAAGGCGCCGGTGGTGCCGGAAGTGGCGCTGGTGACGTTGGGCGAGGCAAAGACCGGGTGGTTGAGGGTGTTGAAGGTCTCAAAGCGGAGTTGCAGGTGGGCTTCCCGCCACAGCGTGATGTTCTTCAGCACCGAGGCGTCCATGTTGTTGAAGCCGTCCATGCGTACCCAGCCCATGGTCTGCGGGAAGACGCGGTAGTGGTTGAAGAAAGTGGCGTTGGGAGCGTTCGAGTTGTAGACCGATCCATCGCACACGTCCGTCGACGGACAAGCCGTGTTGCCTTCAACAAAGATGTTGGCGGCATTGACCAGAGCCGAATTGCCCGCCCCGGTCAGACTGACGCTGCGCGGCGCGCTCTTGATCTGGCGCAGCGAGACACCCGGCTGCAGCATCAGGTCGGAGGAGAACTCGATGGGCGCGCCGGTCTGGAACTGGTAGATGGAGTTGAGCACAAAGCCGCCGAATACCTTGTCGGCGATCTTGTTATCGCCGAAGTTGATCAGCTTGCCGTGGCCCAGGGGCAGATCGTAGGTGCCGCCGATGGTGAAGTGGTGGGTGTGATCGAAGGGCGAAACGCGCTTGTTGAGCAGAATGTCCTCGTCGTTGAGGCGGGTGTCCTTCTCAATCAACTTGGCAAAGCTGTAGTTAGCGGTCAAGGTCAGGCCGTGCCGGGCACGCTGCTGCACGTGAATCAGGCCGCTGTGAAAGAAGGACTCGCCGATCGTCTCGTTCTGCTCGTTGATCGCCGCGCTGCCAAACTGCGGGAAAGGAACCATCAAGTTGCTGATCGCGGTTTTGGCGGCGTTGTAGGTGCTGGTGCCATTGGGCAGCAAGCCGGCAAAGGGATTGGCGACCGTGGTTCCCGCCGCCTTGCTCAGATTGAAGTCGTAGTAGGGATTGGTGGTCAGGTACTGGGTCTCGGTGGCATTGATGTTCTGCGTAGCCACCGGCAGATGGAGGGCGTGGTTGCCCACATACAACACTTCTACCAGGGTGCTGTTGGTGGCCGTATACTGCACGCCCAGGTTCCAGCGCTCCGAGTAGGGATCGTGCTGCTTGGGAGCCAGAAAGGCCACAGTGGAGGGCGATCCCAGGAAGGTGCTGGTGCCCAGAGAGGCGCCCGTCGGCTGCGCATAGCCACTGGGGAAGGGGTTGGCCCAGGTGCTGGCGCCGACGGCGTTGTAAAAGTTGTTGACGCTTGCCGAATAGGCGGTCGAGGCGCTGAAGCCCTCCTGGTTGCTCAGGGCGTTGGAGGAGTAGGTGCCGGTTGCCGCCAAGCTGGCCAGGGTTTCCGGCTGCACAAAGACGCCGGCGCCGCCACGGATGACCAGCTTGCTCTTCAGCAACGCGGGATTATAGGAGAAACCGACGCGCGGGCTCCAGTAACCGTAGCGGTTGGTCAGGTAAGGTGCTCCGCCGTTTTGGCCGGGGAAGCTGAGACCGCCCAGCGTATTGATGCTGGCTACCTTCACAGTGGTTCCCTGGTAAGTGGTGGAACTGGCCACAAAGGCCGCCGCCGCCGCCGCCGATGCCGAGTTGGGAGCCTGGGCGTAGAAACCATTCACCGTGCGGCCCAGCTTTTCGTGGTAAGGAGTGTCAACGTCGAAGCGCAGGCCCAGGTTCACGGTCAGGCGATTGCTGATCTGGTAGTCGTCCTGGAAGAATCCGCCGATGTAATAGGAGCGATAGTCGCCTTTGGCGTTGAGGTCATACTCGCCCTTGGTCGGCATGCCCAGGAAGAGGTCGGCCAGATCGCCGCCGATGGTGGCGCCGGTTCCGCCCGTGCCGTTGGTGACCCAGCTATTGGCGAAGGTGAAGCTGCCCGAGGAGTCGCCGAAGTTCTGCACCCGCAGGCGGTATTGACGGCCGTCGAAGCCGATCTTGAAGGTGTGCTTGCCCATCAGCTTCACCACGTCGGCAAAGCCCTGGTAGCTGGTGGTGGGGTCGATGGCCGAGGAGGTATCGCCCAGGCTCTGGTAGCTGGTCAATCCCACGTACGGCAACTGCACTTCGCTGCTGCCGGTCGACAAACTGCTGGGCAATCCCACCGAAGCCGGGCTGTAGGCCTGGGCCGGCGTGCCATGGGCTTCGTTGAAGAAGGTCCAGTTGAAGCGCACGTCCAAAACCGTGGTGGGATTCAGCGTCTCCACATCGTCCAGGGTGGTGCCCCAGTTTTCGCGGGTCAGCGTGGTGCCGGTGATGTGATTGCCGAAGTAGTCGTTCTTGACCTGGGTGCGATTGTTGTGCCGATAGTCGAAGAAGAGGTGGTTGCTAACGCCCAGGTTGTAGTCCAGGCGCCCGAATTCGTTGTTGTAGGTGTCGATGCTGGGCGCGTTGCTGTTGTAGTTGCCGATCCCGGTTGCCGAGCCGGTTGCGTTGGGCTCTGGATACAGCTTCAGATAGGCCGCGCCGATCGCGCTCTCCGTCAAACCGGTGCTGGCGCTCGCGCAATTGCTGGTGGTATTGGTCAGGCAATTGTTAGGAATCGGGGTGCGGGTAAAGGAACTGCCCGCCGTGCCGCTGCCGGGAAGGTACAACTGGTTGCTCGCCGAATTAGCCAGCAGCGCGGAGAAGTCGCCCTGCTTCTCGGCATCGGTGGGAACCGTGAGCGAGGTGGAAGCCGGGGTATTGTCCTTCAATCCTTCATAGGCAAAGAAGTAGAAGAGCTTGTCCCGGCCGTTGAAGAGCTTGGGCAGGATCACCGGTCCGCCGGAGGTCAGGCCCCACTGATTGAAGTGGAAGGTGGGGGTCGGCTTGGCGGTGCACACTCCGGCGCTGTTGCAGTTGCGGGGCGCGGAGTTGAAGTACAGGTTGGCGTCCAGATTGGGAATCTGGTTGAACTCGTACATGGTGCCGTGGAAGGCGTTGGTGCCGCTCTTAGTGATCTGGTTGATGACGCCGCCGATGGTGTGGCCGAATGAGGCATCGGTGTCGAAGGGACGCACGGAAACTTCCTGCACCGAGTCCTGGGTGGGGCTATAAGCCTGCGCGCCCAGCATGGTGAGGTCGGGCGAGCCGTCCAGCAGCACTTCGCTGACCTGGTTGGGCGTGCCGCCGATGGACCAGGAGTTGGCCGCGTTGTTGTCAAAGGGGTGGGTGATGCCGGGAGCGGAGGTGGTAACCACGCCCACCGACAACGAAGTCAACACCACCGGGGTGCGGCCGTTGAGGGGCAGGTCTTCCACCGACTCGGTGGTGATCACTTGGCCCAGTGAAGCATTGGCCTGATCGACCAGTGGCTCTTCCGCGGTGACGGTCACCGTCTGGGTGGCACTACCAACGGTCAAGGTCAGATTGATGATGGGATGTCCCTGTGCTTCCAGGTCGATGCCGCTGCGGGTGAGGGCCTCGAAACCGCTTTTCTTGACGGTGATGATGTAGCTGCCAGGAGACAGGAAGGGCACCACGTAAAGGCCCGCCTTGTCGCTGGTCGTACGGCTGATGGCGCCGGTCTGCGCTTCCTTGATCTCGATGCTGGCGCCGGGCACAACCGCGCCGCTAGGATCGAGGACCGATCCGCTGATGGTGCCGCGGAACTCCTGGGCAAAGGCGCTCATCGAGAGCAACAGATAAGTGCACACGGTGAGGGCAAACAGAACAACAGTTGCCCTTCCGAAACGGGTTTGCGGTTTCCGCGCCTCTGCTGACGATAGGTCGCCGCAGAGTTGTCGGACCGCACGGGTCCGGACAAAGTTTTGTGGTCCGACCTCTTGCGTTGCGTAATTCACTGGCCTTGACATGATTCGGTCTCTTTTCTGGGGGGCGTTCAGAATCATCCAAGATTGTTATCGTTTTACACCATAATTGTCAATAATGAATATCTCCGGGGGTGAGCGGCGTTCCCGGCCACCCCCGAGAGAGACCGAATAAAACCTTTAAATTCTTGAGAAAAAACCTCCGGTCGGACCACGCCGTGAATTCTCTGACCGTCGGGACGGCGTTTCCGGGCTCATTCCTGCCCCGGCGCGGGGTTTCCCCGCGGCTGCGTGGCGGAAAAACGATCAGCCCAGCAAGCGGGCCGCCTCCAGCGCGAAGTAGGTAACGATGAAATCCGCTCCCGCACGGCGCATTCCCAGCAGCGACTCCAGGATGGCCCGGTCGCGATCCAGCCAGCCGCGCGCGAAGGCCGCCTGCAGCATCGAATATTCGCCCGAAACCTGGTATGCACCCATGGGCACACCCACCCGCTGCCGCGCCGCATGAACAACGTCCAGATAGGGCATGGCTGGCTTCATCAGAATCATGTCCGCGCCCTCAGCCAGATCCAGATCGATCTCGCGCATGGCCTCGCGCAGGTTGGCGCCGTCCATCTGGTAGCTTCTGCGGTCGCCGAACTGCGGCGCCGAGTCCGCCGCCTCGCGGAAAGGCCCGTAGAATGCGGAGGCGAACTTGCTGGCGTAGCTGAGAATCGGCGTATCGACACAGCCCGCCTCATCGAGCGCACCGCGGATGGCCGCCACCCGCCCGTCCATCATGTCGCTGGGGGCCACCACATCCGCCCCGGCCCGCGCCTGGCTGACGGCCGTTTTGCCCAGCAACTCCAGCGTGGGGTCGTTCTGCACCGTCCACTCCTCGCCGTTCTTGGCGATCAGCCCGCAGTGTCCGTGGCTGGTGTACTCGCAGAGACAGACATCGCCGATCAGGACCAGCTTCTGACTGGCCGACGACTGCTTGAGGGCGCGTAGGCCCTGCTGCACAATCCCGTCTTCCGCCCAGGCTCCCGAGCCCCGCTCATCCTTGCTCTCCGGCAAACCGAAGAGCAGCAGTCCGCCCACTCCCAGGCTGGCGGCCACTTCGGCCTGGCGCACGGCCTCGTCCACCGAGACGTTGAAGACCCCAGGCATGGAGCCGATCTCGCGACGCACCCCCTCGCCGGGGCAGATAAAGAGCGGATAGATCAGGTCGCCGGGTTCGATGCTGGTCTCGCGCACCAGCGCCCGCAGGGATTCGCTGCGCCGCAGCCGGCGCATTCGGTTCTCAGGGAAGCTCATGGAAAAATTGTAGCGCGTAAATGCAGCGAACAGCTTACAGCAGACAGCTCACAGCCAACGACCGGCAGCATCGCATTGTCCGCTGTGAGCGGCTTTAAAGCTGCTCGTAGAGTGTGCCGTTGCGGTAGCCCAGCAGCACCACCAGCGTCCAGATGCCCAGAGCGGTGCCGAAGGGAAAGCGCAGCAGGCTGAGCACGGCGGCGACGATGGCCACGATGCGACCCCAGGGCGCCTGTTCCATCAGGCCCCAGCCGGCGGCCAGCGCCAGGCCCACACGAAAGGCCACAAAGACCGCGGTAAAACGGAGAAGAGAAGGGCCGAAGAACCACGGCATCATGGGTGCGTGTCCCCAGGGGCCATGCATCCAGGGGCCGAAGTGGCCGGCAAAGAAGGCGTGGGCAAAGGCCAAGCCAAGAATCCCCGCCAGCACGCTATAACCCGCATAGATGAACCACACCACGCTGAGTGCCCGCACCTTGCCGGCATAGTTCTGCACCTCGAACGCCATGCCGGGGACGGCAGGAACGGGCGCAGTCGCGGGACGACCGCATTGCGGGCAAAAACCTTGTTCGGGAGCCAACGACTGGCCACATCCAGCGCAAAACATGGCAGAACCCTCCTCTTTCGATGCAAGCATGGTACGCCGGAAGCCTGCCGGTTGTTCCATCGAATGCCAAGAGCTGATCCAAAACCGCAGCACCCCACCCCAGGCGCAGAAACAAAATCGCGCCGAGGGTGGGGCATCCGCTGGTTCACAAACCGACACTGAGAACTGGTTCCTGCTTTTTGTTCCCCAGTCGTTCAGTACCTGTAGTTCTCCGCCTTGTACGGCCCTTCGACCGCCACGCCCAGATAGTCGGCCTGTTTGGCGCTGAGGGTGGTCAGCTTGACGCCGATCTTCTCCAGGTGCAAACGGGCGACCTCTTCGTCCAGCTTCTTGGGCAGCACGTAGACGCCGACCTTGTAGCTGTCCTTGTGGGCCCACAGGTCGAGCTGCGCCAGGGTCTGATTGGCGAAGCTGTTGCTCATGACGAAGCTGGGATGGCCGGTGGCGCAGCCCAGATTCACCAGGCGTCCTTCGGCCAGAATGAAGATGCCGTGCCCGTCCGGAAAGGTGTAGAAATCCACCTGCGGCTTGATGTTCAGCTTGGCAACGCCGGGCAGGGTGTTGAGCCGGTCCATCTGGATCTCGTTGTCGAAGTGGCCAATGTTGCAGACGATGGCCTGATCCTTCATCTTCTGCATATGTTCCAGGGTGATGATGTCCACATTGCCGGTGGTGGTGACGTAGATGTCGCCACGGCCCAGCGTGTCTTCCACCGTGGTGACTTCAAAGCCTTCCATGGCCGCCTGAAGGGCGTTGATGGGATCGATCTCAGTCACGATGCAGCGTGCGCCCATGCCGCGCAGCGAGTGCGCGCAGCCCTTGCCCACGTCGCCATAGCCGCAGATCACGGCCACCTTGCCGGCCACCATCACGTCGGTTGCGCGCTTGATGCCGTCGGCCAGCGACTCGCGGCAGCCGTAGAGATTATCGAATTTCGACTTGGTCACCGAGTCGTTGACGTTGATGGCGGGCACCAGCAGCTTGCCCTGCTCCATCATCTTGTAGAGCCGGTGCACACCGGTGGTGGTCTCTTCCGAAACCCCGCGCCACTCCGCCACAACCTTGTGCCAATACTGCGCATCTTCCGCGTTGACGCGCTTCAGCAGATCCTTGATGACCTGCTCTTCATGGCTGCCCGAGGGCGAATCGACCCAGGTGTCGCCGTTCTCCAGCTCATACCCTTTGTGGATCAGCAGGGTTACGTCGCCGCCGTCGTCCACCACCAGTTCCGGCCCTTTGCCGCCCTTGTGGCTCAGCGCCTTGAAAGTGCAATCCCAGTACTCTTCCAGCGTCTCGCCCTTCCAGGCAAAAACCGGTACCCCGGTGGCGGCAATAGCCGCGGCGGCGTGATCCTGGGTAGAGAAGATGTTGCAGCTTGCCCAACGCACTTCCGCGCCCAGGCTGGTCAGCGTCTCGATCAGCACCGCGGTCTGAATGGTCATGTGCAGCGAGCCGGTGATGCGCACCCCGGCCAACGGCCTGGCGGCGGCGTACTTGTTGCGGATGGCCATCAGGCCGGGCATCTCGTGCTCGGCAATGGCGATCTCCTTGCGGCCCCAGTCGGCCAGGCTCATATCGGCGACCTGAGATTCCAGGGGAGTAATTTCGGCGGCAGTTGCCATATCGGACCTCCTTTTATCGATCCATCGTGATATGTTGATATGTAACAGATCAAAGCCCATGACGTCAATCCTCAAAATCCTCCGTCTCGTCTCCGATCCCAACCGTCTGCGTCTGCTGTTGCTGCTGGCGGAAGAAGAGCTTTCTGTCGCCGAATTGCAGGAGATTCTGGTTCTTGGCCAGAGCACCATCTCCACCCACCTGGCGCAACTCAAGAGCGTGGGGCTGGTCGAGGACCGGCGCACCGGCAAGAACAACCTTTATCGCATGGACCCGGCGGCCGACTCCGAGCTGCTGAAAAATGTACTGCAGGAAGCCCGAGCGGAGCTCCCCGAGGCCGAGGCCGATCAGGCGGCGGTGCGGCTGGTCTTGCGCAAGCGCCAGGACCGGATGCGAACCTTCTTCGACAGCGTGGCTGGCCGCCTGGGCAAGGATTATGTCCCTGGCCGCTCCTGGAAGAGCCTGGCCGAAGCGCTGCTGCGCCTGCTCCCGCCCCTGGAGATCGCCGACCTGGGCGCCGGGGAGGGTGCTTTCGCTCTTTTGCTGGCGCAACAGGCCAAGCGGGTCGTCGCCATCGACGCCAGCGAAAGGATGATCGAAGTGGGGCGCGAACAGGCGGCGCGCAACGGGGTGAGCAACGTCGAGTTCCGCCAGGGCGACATGGAAGCGGTGCCGGTCTCCGCCGCCTCCCTCGATCTGGTCTTCTTCTCGCAATCCCTGCACCACGCCCTGCATCCCGAGCGGGCCATTCATGAGGCCGCCAGGATTCTTCGCCCCGGCGGCCGCATCGTGATTCTCGACCTGCTCAAACACCGCTTCGAGGAGGCTCGTGAGCTTTACGCCGACGAGTGGCTGGGCTTCAGCGAGGCCGAGTTGGAAACCCTGCTGACCCGCGCCGGCTTCGGGGCCATCCGCCTCTCGGTGGTCGACAAGGAGCCGGAAACCCCGCAGTTTCAGGCCCTGCTAGCGGTCGCCAGCAAAGCTTGATCGCGCCCCAGAAGATCAGCCGCCGCGCTCCGCATCCAGCAACTGCCGTTTGCGCTCCACGCCCCAGCGATAGCCGGTGAGCGATCCGTTTGCCCCCACCACCCGATGGCAGGGCACCAGCAACGCCACACGATTGGTAGCGCAGGCGCGGGCCACGGCGCGGGTGGCGCCCGGGTTTCCCAAATCCCGCGCCAACTGGCTGTAGCTGACCGTCTCGCCGCGGGGAATCCGCCGCAATGCATCCCACACCCGCAACTGGAAAGCCGTCCCCCGCAAATCCAACACCTGCGGTGTGGCGGACTCTTGGGGAGTCCTCTCCTGACCACGAACCATCCCCAGCGCCGCATCCACCCAATGCTGCAGCGAGGAATCCGCAGCCAACTCGGCTTCCGGGAACTCGGCACGCAGCGCGGCCTCACCTTCGCTGCTCGACGCGGCCAGCGACAGCCAGCAGAGGCCGCGTGCGGTTGCTCCTACAATCACCCATCCAAAAGGTGAAAGGCCGGAGGCCCAGCCGATGCGTTCGCCGCGTCCGCCTTGGGCAAAGCGCGCCGGCGTCATCCCCAGCCCGGCGTCTTCATAGGCGCGGCTGGAAGATCCGTAGCCCGCTTCATAGATCGCGTCTGTCACCGAACCTCCTTGTTTGAGTCCCCGGCGCAGCGCCGCCGCCCGCAGCGCCCGTTGATAAGCCAGCGGAGTCACGCCCATCGTCGCTTTGAAGCGCCGCTGCACGGTAAACGGACTCATCCCCGCCACCCGTCCCAGTTCATCGAGCGAAACCGCCCGCTCCACATTGGCCTCGAGGTGCGCCCGCACCCGGTCGATAGCCGAAGGAATCGGATCACCCACCGCGCCGCCAGCCGCCTCCGGAGCGCAGCGTTTGCAAGCCCGGAACCCCGCCGCCCGCGCCTCCTCGGCGGTGGCAAAAAAGCGCACATTCTCCCGCCGCGGCCGCCGGCTCCGGCAATCGGGACGGCAAAAGACCCCAGTCGTCTTCACCCCATAGAAGAACGCCGCCGCGGCATCGCGGCTCTCCAACTGCATCCAGGCAGCTTCGGGGTCAATCGCCGGCCGGGGCTTCGCAGAGCTCGCATTCGGAAGAGGACTCGTCATGAGAGAGATGGTCGCCCATCAAGTGCCCGCCGCGCTACCCGATTCTTGCGCGCAAATTATGGATAGGATTCTGGGCAGGTTCCGCGATCCCGGAAAGGCCTCAGGGCGGGATGCAAGCTCGCATTTCAGTCTGGCCGGATCAATAAAACCGCCTCCGCCCGGACCAGATCAGCCTCGGTGTCCACGCCGATGGTGTCGCGAGGGGCGTCGGCCACATAGAGAGCGATGCCGTTTTCCAGCAAGCGGAGCTGCTCCAGGCGTTCGAGTTTCTCCAGCGGCGAGGGCGGCAGCGCGGCAAACTGCTGCAGCGCCGCGCGCCGGTAGGCATAGATACCCAGATGCTTGCGCCAGGCGGCGTGGCCGCTCTTATCCCTGTCGAAAGGAATGGTCGCCCGGGAGAAGTACAGCGCCCGCCCGTCCAGCGCGGTGACCACTTTGACAGCGTTGGGGTCGTCGATCTCGCCGGCGGCGCAGGGCACGGCCAGCGTGGCCACCTGCACCGCGGGATTGGCAAAGAGCGCCAGCAGCGGCGGGAAGAAGTCGGGGGTCAGTGTCGGCTCGTCGCCCTGAATGTTGACGTAAATGTCAGCCTCGATGCGGCCGGCCACTTCCCTCACCCGATCTGATCCGCTGGGGCAATCTGCCGAGGTCATCGCCACCGGCACGCCGCGCTCACGGCATACGGCGGCCACTTCCGTGGAGTCCGTCGCCACCACCACCGGGTCCATCAAGCCGCTGGCGGCGGCAGCGCGCCACACCCACTCCACCATCGGCCGCCCGGCCAGTTCCCGCAACACCTTGCCCGGCAGGCGCGTCGAGCCCAACCGCGCCGGAATCACTCCCGCAATTCGCAACGTACTCATGCAGACGAGTTTACCGCAGCCGAGCGGGGAGAATCACGGGCCCAGGAAATGTCTTGGCCCCATCCTCCGCCGGCCCGGTTTGACCTGCAATCCAGCCGCCCTTATCATCAAGATACGAACTCCTGCGCGCCGGTGGTTGCGGGCATGAGTTGTGTGTGCGATCTGCGCTGCCCAGGCCGGTTTGCACATCCCCCAGGGCGGGGTAGCTCAGATGGTTAGAGCGACGGATTCATAACCCGTAGGTCGGCGGTTCGATCCCGCCTCCCGCCACCAAGACGAATCAACAAGACAGAGAAGACTATAGAAATTTCCTAACGGTGATGCACCCGCTTTGGTCATTGCACCCATCCCGTCGGCGGCTTCGTTGGTGGGGCGAAAAACACGTTCAGCATATCGTCTTGGGCGAATGAGCGGTCTGGCATAGCCATGCCTGCGTTTTGACAAGCTCGCGAATGATGAAGCCTGAACATTTTTCGAAATGGAGCAGACCGGAATTTCATCGCTATCCCCGCAACCTCGGCGAGTTCAACGTGCGGTTTTCCAATGAAAAGAAGTGTCAGGAGGGTCTGGGCAACTGCGCTGGCCGGAGGCTTTTCAAAAGCGAATCCTCAACTCTTGTCTCTTGGGAGTTCGTTCTCCAAGCAAGACTTCGCCGCGCGGGCGCGAGCAACAAATTCCCGGACCTTTTGCGGGTCTTTCTTGCCGGGGACAGTTTCTACGCCGCTGGCCACGTCCACGCCCCAGGGGCGGAGAGTGGCAACAGCCTCGGCGACGTTAGCCGGATTCAACCCGCCCGCCGCAACCAGGCGTTTGCGCGCTTGCGCGTCTTGAAAAAGGGACTTCCTCGCCAGATTCCAGTCAAAGGCCACGCCGGTACCGCCTACGGCGGCGGCGGTGCGGGAGTCCACCAGCACGGTGTCCACGTTGGGATCCAGGGCAATGGCAGCGGCTTCTTCTGCCGCTTGCGGGCCAAAGTGCACCACCCGCAGAATGCGCAGTTCGGGGCCTAGCAGTTCGCGCAGGCGCACAGTCAGTTCCGGGCCTGCCTGGGAGTGCAGTTGCACCCCAGTCAGTTTGCACTCCCGAGCGGTAGCGCAGATCTCACCCAGGCCGGCCTGGACGAAGACGCCGATTTTCTCGACCGTTTCCGGCAGGTACGGCGTAATTCCCGCCACGGCGGCGGCCGTCACCCGTCGCGGGCTCTGAGCAAAGACAAAGCCCACCGCGTCGGCTCCGGCCTCGACAGCCAGATGCGCGTCCTGCAGCGAGGTGTTGGCGCAGATTTTGATCCACAGGCTCATGGAAGAGGCATCTCTCCGGACGGGGAAGGCAAGAATGGATTAAAGAGTGGAACGCCCGTATCGGCAAAATGGATCGTGTTGCGCGTGGCCACCGTCATCCCATATTGAATTGCGATCGCGGCGATCTGCTTGTCGATCAAATTCTGCGTGCTCACGCCGCGCAAAACGCCCCAAATCTTCGCACTGTGTGCATCAAAGGAAAGAATGCGTGAGGAATAATCGTCGAGAACGGCCTCCACCCAGCTTTCCAGTCTTTGGGCCTGTTGCATGTCGCCGCGATGACGGAGGATTTCGACGCCACTCTCCAACTCCCCGACAACCTGCACAGGTAAAAAAAGCTGACCCTCCGTGCGCCGCAAGAAGTCCATCACCGCAGGCGCTGCCTTGGCCCCTTTACGAGATTCGCTGATGACATTTGTATCCACCAGGTACATAAGTCAGTCTCTGTGGCGATCAAAGTCCGCATCCTCTCCCACGTTGGGCATGGAAGCCAGGAATTCGTTAAAGGAACGTTTTTTGGGCCGGGCCAGCGTCTCCTGCAAAATGGCGCGATGCTCCGCTTCGGCACTGCGACCATTCTGCACCGCCCGTTCCTTTAACGACTTGACGATCTCCGCATCGACGTTGCGGACAATCAAATTGGTCGCCATGGGAACCTCCTGCTCTCCTGCAACGATTGTATGTTACACCCGTTTGCAATCATTGCAATCATTCAAAGCGACAATCATAAAGCAGCCGCATCCCGGAGTAATTCTTGCAGAGCCGCGCCGGGATCGGGCTGGCGCATCAGGCTCTCGCCAATCAGGAAGGCGTCGAAGCCGGCCTTGCGCAGGCGGGCCAAATCCCGCGAGTTGGCGATGCCGCTTTCGGCCACCCGCACCACCCCGGCGGGAATGCGTTCGACCAATTCCAGCGAGGTCTCCAGGCGCACCTCGAAGGACTTCAGATTGCGGTTGTTGACGCCGATAGCGTCTGCGCCAGTGTCGCCCAGCGCCGCCAGCACCCGATCCAGTTCGTCGCCGGTATGCACTTCGACGAGCACATCCAGATCCAACTCGTGGGCCCGGGCGGCAAAACGTTGCATCTCGGCATCGGTCAACGCCGCGGCGATGAGCAGGATGGCGTCGCCGCAGTGGGCGCGGGCCTCTGCGATCTGGTACTCGTCGAGCATGAAATCCTTGCGCAGACAGGGCAGGGGCACGGCCGCAGAAGCCAACTCCAGATTGCGCAGGCGGCCCTGGAAGAACGGCTCATCGGTCAACACCGAGAGGGCCGCAGCGCCGCCGGCGAAGTAGCGCCCGGCCAGCCAGGCCACGTCGAATTCGGCGCGAATCAGTCCCTTGGAGGGCGAGGCCTTTTTGATCTCCGCAATGACGGCAGGGGCGGTAGCGGAGCGACGCCGCAGCGACGCCGCCCAGCCCCGGGGTTGATGCAAGGCCGCCTGACGCTCCACTTCCGCTGCCGGAACGTGCGCCTTGGCCGCGGCCACCGTGGCTCGAGTTGCAGTGAGAATTCTTTCAAGATGAGTAGACATGGGCTGGGTCGAGTATACGATTTCCCCAGCCCACCGGAAACCTCTACTTGCGAAGGACTCCGGGTTGCCAAAGCTGCCGGGTTGGGGAGATACTCCTGCCAAGGCGCAGGCTCGCCAGGCTGTGCCGCAAGAGGCCTATTTTGTTCGAATCGATTTCATTTCTCTACCTGAAACTCCGTCCTGGCTGCATCCTTGCCGCCCTGCTGCTGGCCGGTTCCGTCTGTGCACCGGCGCAGACAATGGTCCCAACCGCGGCCAAAGCGACCGCTTCCCCCGCCCAGCAAGATGGAAGCGGGGCTTACGCCACCGGCCATTATCGCAATCTCTTTGCCGAAGACGGCCACCCACAGGGCGAGATCCAGGCCAAGATCGACGCCGCCTACGCGCAGCTCTTCCACGGCGATCCGCAGACCCAGTCGGTGGTCTTCGCCGCCGGCAGCAACGGCAACGGCCCCTTGCTCTACCTGACCGACTGGAATAGCGGCGACGTGCGCACCGAAGGCATGTCTTACGGCATGATGATTGCCGTGCAATTGAACAAGAAGTCCGACTTCGACGGGCTGTGGAACTGGGCCAAGACGTATATGTACATCGCCGACCCCAAGCATCCCGCCTACCGCTTTTTCTCGTGGTCGTGCAAGACCAATGGCACGGCCAACTTCGAATCGCCGGCGCCCGACGGGGAAGAGTACTTCGCCATGGCGTTGCTCTTTGCCGCCAACCGCTGGCCGGGCGGTCACGGCATTTACGATTATCGAGCCGAGGCATTGCAGTTGCTCAGCGCCATGCGCCACCGCGCCAGGATCAGCGGTCCGGCCAAATTCGGCACCCATACGATCGGCCCCGAGATGGACGAGACCAACGCCATGATCCTTTTTGTGCCGGAGATCACGGATCATCCTTTTACCGACCCCTCCTATCACCTGCCCGCTTTCTATGAACTATGGGCGCGCTGGGGCCCGGCGGAGGATCGCGCCTTCTGGCAACGGGCGGCCGAGAGCAGCCGCGCCTTCTTTGTGAAGTCCACCGACCCCCGCACCGGGCTGGCGCCCAGCTATGCCAACTTCGACGGTTCGCCGCGCGTTACGCGCTTTCCGCTCTCCGGCGTATTCGGCTACGATGCCTGGCGCACGGCCAGCAACTGGTCGGTGGATTGGTCTTGGTGGCATAAGGCGCCCGCCGAGCAGCAACTGAGCGACCGCATTCAGCACTTCTTCGCCGCGCAAGGCATTGACAGTTACGCTCCTCTCTACACCCTGGACGGCAAGAGCATTGCCCCCGAGGCAAAGGCCACGCCCGTGAACCACCCCACCGGGCTGATAGCCACCAACGCCGCCGCCAGCCTGGCGGCAACCGACCGCACTACCGCCAAGCGCTTCACCGAGGCGCTGTGGAACGCGCCCATCCCTTCTGGCCAGGAGCGCTATTACGATGGCATGTTGTATCTGATGAACATGCTGCACCTGAGCGGCGAGTTCCGCATTTGGGCGCCACAGTAGCAAGGGGCCATGCCGCGCAGCTATACTCGACAACGAGCCGGGCGTCTTCCCGGCTCGGGGAGTCCCAGCGATAGCATGTACCCGCTTCCGAAGCAGACCGGGATCATCCTTGCCACGCTGCTGGGCGCATCTTCGTCCCTGTGGGCGGTGGAGTGCTCCCCACCCGCTGCGCTCCAGGCCCGTCTCCAGGCCCACCCCAGCACCGCGTCCGATGTGGCAGTGGGAAATTGGTTCCGCGAGAATCGCCAGGAAGACTGCGCCATCGACGCCTTTCAGTTAGCGCTCAAGCTGGAACCCGGCGCCAAGGGAGCGCTCGATGGGCTGGCCAAGTCCCTGATCGATGTCGGGGATTACGAAGCGGTGATTCATCGCCTCGGCACGGCTGATCGCGACGAGAATCTCAGCCTCGATCTGGCCATCGCCTATCGCAAAGCGGGAATGCTCGAAGAGAGCGAAAAACTGCTGACGGCAGCTCTGAAAGCCTACCCCCTTTCCGATGGCCTGACCAGCGCGCTGGTCTCGCTCGACGCCCACGGATCGCAATTCCAGGCGGCTCTAGCTCTGGCGGAGAAGCTAGCCCGGCTCAAGCCCAATGATTTCGAGGCGCAGCGAATCTATTTGCGCACGCTGGTAGTGACCGGCAGCTTTGACACGGCCGGTCCCTTGAGCGTCAAGCTGCTGGCCCTGGCGCCTCACGATGCCGACCTGCTCAATCTGAGAGGCTTCTTGGAGCGCAAGGCGGGCGATTATGCCGCGGCGCGCAAGCATCTGGAAGAGGCCATCGCGGTGAATCCCGAGGATTACAACGCCCGCGTCAACCTCGGCCTGGTGCTGGCACAGCTTCAGGATGCGGTCGGGGCCAAGGAACAACTCGAAAAGGCCCTCGCTCTGGGCGCCGCCGAACCACAGGTACATTTCGAACTCGCCAAGGCTCTGCGCAAGCTGGGCGAAACGGCCCAGGCGCAGGAGCAGATGCGGATTTTTCAACAAGGAACCAAGGCAGAAGCGGATCTGTCGCTGGCCGTGTTGAAATCGACGCAGGCGGATGAGGCGGCCAAGATCGGAGACTTCCAAAAGGCAGCCGGTCTTTATCGCGAGGCCTGCGCTGCGGAGCCGGACAATGCCGGTTTTGCCTACGGGTTGGCAGTCATGCTGGGCAACCTGGGCGATCATGTTGGCGAGCGCGCCGCACTTGAGCAATCGATAAAGGACGACCCCCAATTCGCCTTAGCGCAATACGCCTTGGGATATATCGAATTTCAGGCCAATGAAAATGAGGCTGCCGAACGACAGTTCCGGCTGGTGGTCAAGGCTGCACCCGGCAACGCCCAGGCGTGGATCTCGCTGGCGGCCACTTTGGGCCGGGAGTCTCGCATTCCGGAAGCGCTAGAAGCCGTGGACCACGCGCTGCAACTCGAGCCCAACAATCCAGCCGCTCTCCACCTCAGTAAGGATCTGACCCAGAACCGCCCTTAGCACCAATGCGTCCAGGAGGATGCAAACTGCAATGAGTCACAAGAAAAACGGCCTTTGGACGCGCCGCCACCTGCTGCAAACGGTTCCCGGAGCGCTAGCTCCCCTTCTGCTGCCCGGCCAGTTTTGCGCGGCGACTCCTGCAGCTAATCCCGCCGCGCCTTTTTCACGCTTTGTGGATGTAGCCGACAAGGCCGGCCTGACCGACATCACGGTCTACGGGGAACAGGACAGCTTCACCTACATCGTTGAATCGATGGGCACCGGCTGCGCCTTCTTCGACTACGACAACGACGGCTGGCTGGACATCTTCATACCCGGTGGTCTCCGCCTCAAGGACACCCCTGCCAACTCCGGAAACCGTCTCTACAAGAACAACCGCGATGGCACTTTTACCGATGTCACCGTCAAGGCCGGCCTGGCTGGTCGTGGCTGGGCGCAGGGCGTCTGCGTGGGCGATTACAACAACGACGGCTTCGAAGACCTCTTCGTCACCTATTACGGGCAAAACAAGCTCTATCGCAACAACGGCGACGGCACCTTTACCGACGTAACCGCCAAAGCCGGGCTGCTGCACCCCACCACCCGCTACAGCACCGGCTGCGCCTTTGTCGATTACAACCGCGACGGGTTGCTGGACCTCTTCGTCTCCAACTACCTCGATATCGATTTGGCGAACGCGCCCAAGCCCTCCATGGCGGTACCCAACTGCAACTACGAAGGGGTGCCCACCATGTGCGGGCCGGAGGGCTTGCCCAAGGCCCAAAACTATCTCTACCGCAACAACGGCGACGGCACCTTCACCGATGTTTCCAAGGAGTCGGGTGTGGCCGGCTTCACCGGATCCTACGGGTTGACAGTAGTCGCCATCGATGCCGACGAGGACGGTTGGCCGGACATCTTTGTGGCTTGCGATTCCACCCCCTCGCTGCTACTGCTCAACAACCACGACGGCACCTTCCGCGAGGAAGCGCTTTTCCGCGGCGTTGCTCTGAGCGGTGACGGGCGGAAGATGGGCGGCATGGGCGTGGGCGTGGGCGACTACAACCTTGACGGCCATACCGACCTGCTCAAGACCCACTTCTACAATCAGCCTACCGGCCTCTATCGCAACGACGGCAAAGCCAACTTCGACGATGTAACCATCGAGGCCGGACTCGGCAAGGAGACCCGCTTCGTCATATTTGGGGCGGGAATTGTAGACTTCGACAACGATGGCTTTCCCGATATCCTGCTGAGCACGGGATCCGTCTACCCGGAGGTAGCTCGCGTCTCCCCCAAATATCCGTCGCGCAGCCCGCGCATTCTCTTTCGCAATCGAGGCGACGGCACCTTCGTCGAGATGGGCGCTGAAGCCGGACCGGGCATCAGCGACTGCCATACCGGTCGCGGAGCGGCTTTTGGCGATTTCGACAACGATGGTGACATCGACGTGCTTATCATGAATGTGAATGAGCCGCCCAGCCTGCTGCGCAACGACGCACCGCCGGGCAATCATTGGATCAAGATCCGACTGGAAGGCACCAAAAGCAATCGCAGCGCCATCGGCGCGCGGGTGCTGGCGCACTACGGAGCCAAGGTGCAGGTACAGGAAGTACTGAGCGGCTCCAGTTTCATCTCCGCCAACGACCCACGCCTGCACTTCGGCCTGGGCGCCGCAACCACCGTAGACATCGAGGTCCACTGGCCCCTGGGCTTGGTGGAGAAGTTGCCCGGTCTGGCCGCGGGCCAACTCGTCACTATCCGCGAAGGCCAGGGAATGGTGAAAGGCCGGCCTTTTCGCTAGCGAACTCCGGAATATCTGGCAAAGCCATACAGGATCGGCTTCGAAAGCATATTCGGGAACCGGAAGCACCGGCCGAGAGTGCAGCGGCTGCCGGAGGCCAAGCCGATCGCCCTGAGCCCGCGCGGGGTTGAAAGATGAGCCTCTCGGCCGGCCGGAGCAGTCGGCCGATTACCCAGCAGAGCAGATCCGGTACAATTTGACTTGGCAAAGACCTTGTTTTCCGGCACCGGTTTCAGCGGAGAAGTTCAAGCCCTTTGCCAACGGCGAATCACGCGCTGAAACGCTCTACGGGCCTGTAGCTCAACGGTTAGAGCAGGGGACTCATAATCCCTTGGTTGGGGGTTCGAATCCCTCCGGGCCCACCAGATCAAGATACGACAAGCACAAGAAAATACAATAGATACGTGTGGATCGGATCAAATCACTCTCGATTCCTTTCGTACTCTTGTGCTCGTTTTGGCCACTTCGGTACAGTTTCAGTACAGTTGCAAATCGCGAACACTGTACCGGGAGCACTGTGGCGACCATTATCAAGACCCCTTCGGGCACATGGAAAGCAGTCATCCGTAAGACCGGATGGCCGACCAGCGCAAAGACATTCCGCACCAAGCGTGACGCTGAAGACTGGTCCAGAGGCATTGAGGACGAGATGGTCCGTGGCGTCTACATCAGCCCAAGTCACTCCTCCAGGGCAGCTTGGGCGTCAGAATTCAGATAGCTCTCCGGAAAACGTATTTGTCGCCCGGATTCGCTGCGAAGCTCTGCCAAAGGCATCAAGATACTTGTCGGGGGACCGCCGCATGATTCTGCGTATTTTTGTCGTGCGAGCATGAGGAGAGCGGCGTTCAGATGCCGCTTGAACCACTCGGTGCATGAAAACGAAGGGTTTGCGGCTGGGATTTACGCAGAATTATGCGGCGATGACAATTCCCGGCACCGGGATTTTGCCATCTGCTGAACCGCTTAGCATAAGCGAATCTATTCGGGTGTATTCTGGTCGCCATTTGGGTCTGTAATCGGGTATAATCCGGTAGACATTCTGGCATCATGAACACTGAAACCATTCAAATCACGCCGGAGCTGCTGGCTCTTATTGCCGAGATTGACGAGTTCAAGGGGGCTTGGCGCGCCCTGGGGACGCTTGCGCCCGAACGCCTGAAGGCGTTGCGCCGGGTCGCCACGATTGAAAGCATCGGCTCGTCCACGCGCATCGAGGGCAGCCGGTTGACTGACCGCGAGGTCGAGCGCTTGCTGTCCAACTTGGAGATCAAGCGGTTCTCCAGCCGCGACGAGCAGGAAGTGGCCGGCTACGCCGAAGTGATGGAGACGATCTTCAACGCGTGGGCTGACATCCCGGTGACCGAGAACCACATCAAGCAGCTTCACCGTGATCTGCTGCGCCACAGCGACAAAGACGAGCGGCACCGCGGCGCATACAAGACCGTGCGCAATGATGTTGGCGCGTTTGATCCAGACGGCAACATGATCGGCGTCGTCTTTGAGACAGCGTCCCCCTTCGACACGCCGCGCCGAATGCAGGAGTTGGTTGCATGGCTGAAGGAGGCAAACGAACTCAAGCGCCTTCACCCACTGCTGATGATCGCTGTCTTTGTGGTCACGTTTTTGGAGATTCATCCCTTCCAGGACGGCAATGGACGCCTCAGCCGCGTGCTGACCACGCTGCTGCTCCTGCAGGCGGGCTATGCCTATGTGCCATATTCCTCGCTGGAGGGCGTGATTGAAAACAGCAAGGAAGGCTACTACCTGGGCCTACGGCAAACGCAAGGCACCATTCGCAGCGAGGCCCCGAATTGGCAGCCGTGGCTCGTGTTCTTTCTGCGTGCCCTGCAGCAGCAAAAGCGCCGGTTGGCAGTGAAGGTGGAGCGCGAGAAGAATGCGTTAGCAGCACTGCCCGAGCTGGCCATAACGATTCTGGACTACGCGCGCGATCATGGCCGTGTCACAAGTCGCGACATGGTGCGCGAAGCAGGGGCCAGCCCGAATACGCTCAAAGCGACCTTTACATCGCTGGTTGAAAAAGGGCTCCTTACGCGGAACGGTGGCGGGCGGTCAACTTGGTACAGCCTGCCGTAGGGACCAGAGAGGCTTATGGGAAACGCGAGTCAGAGGAATCGAACGAGGATGGGACAGTACGAAGATGTCGTATTAGTTCAAAACATCGACTCAAAGGCCATCTCTCGCTAGCGGATTTCTATAACCGGGATGCGATTATTGGTTCGTTATTGGGCTAATAGCCGTGAAACCGCGCCAATCCACACGCGCATTAAGAGATGGAATCACCCTCTTCCTTGTGGATGAAGCATGACATAGAGAGCGCGCAAACCAGATAGTGAGGTCTTCATGCAGTTTACGGAGCAAGAGCAGGAAACTCATTTCGAGAATGAAGTTCGCAGAATCTCGCGCGAGCTTTGGCCACAGGCGGAGCATGATGGCGCGCTAGTTGTGGAAGGACGCGAACGAGATGGCGTTTTTGAAACTGAGGAGTGTGTCCACCTTGTGGAATGCACTGTTTCTCGCGGCCAGCAAAAAGCCCAAGATGACGCCAAGAAGTTGGTGAACCTTGCAAAGAAACTCCAGCCCAAACATCCAGAAAAGGCGATGAAATGCTGGTTCATTACAAAAGGCGAACCAACGGCTGATCAGAGGACTGTGATCAGAGAAAAATATAGCTCTGTCACAGTTTTGTCGTTTTCCCAGTTTCAAAGCAAGTTGATCGATGTTGCCGCATACCTCGGCATGCGATTGAATTACCCATTCGGAAGCGTGCGCGATCCTGCAAATCCGAGCATCTCTGGAGATGCTGTCGAATATGTTCGATTGGATCTAATCGACTCCTCTACTCAGGCCCTTTGGGGTGTGTCTGACATCTACACCGGACTGCTCACCTCAAAACGCTTCACGGTTCTGCGACTATGGCTCTGGAAAGAGCATGACTTTGCGAGAGGTCTTTCGCGAATTGCGTGTCGCATATCTGAAAAACAAGACAGTCAAGTTCCCGATATATATCAACCTGCGTGACCATTTCGGGCAAACAAACCCCGCTGAAGTGTTGGAACGTCACGCGCGCAACATAGGATTTCCCTATCCATCCCACCTCGTACGTGCCTGGCGCGCCGGATATGTGATCCTTCTCATCGACGGATTTGATGAGCTAACAACCCTCGGCATTCAGGGGCTGTGGAAGCGCTTGCACGAAGTCAGATATAGGGCGATGGAGGTCGTTAGGCGGCTTATTTCCGAGCAGCCTAGTGATGCAGGCGTGATTGTAGCTGGCCGTGCTCACTTCTTCGACAGTGAGCGTGAACGTACAAAGGCTCTAGGCTTAAAGCCGAGTTTCATCGAACTCAAGCTGAATGAGTTTAATGACGAGCAGATTCAACGTTATCTCACCAAGCGTGGACTCAAGGGCAGCATCCCTAAATGGGTGCCATCACGGCCTCTCCTAGTCGGATACCTCGCCGCATCAGGTGTGCTCAAAGAAGTGTTCTCGAATGAGAACCCCGAAAGGGAAAACCTCACAGTCGATCCTGCACGAGGATGGGACTACATTGTAGACCGCGTGTGCGAACGTGAAGCCGCGATCGAAGCTGGAATAGATGGGCCCACAGTTCGACGAATTCTCGAGCGTCTGGCCACTTTGGCTCGACAGAGCCAAAGTGGTTTGGGACCTCTCTCACCGGACAAAATATCCTCTGCATTTGTAGAGATATGCGGATATCAACCTGACGATAAAGGCTCCTTACTGCTCCAGCGTCTTCCTGGATTGGGGACAGACCGCGCAGAAGAAGGCACTCGAATCTTCCTCGATGAGGATTTTGCGGATGTATGTCGGGCCGGGGACCTTCTTCAGTACCTTTCCAATCCCTTCAGTGACGCGCTAGATCTCTTTCGAGGTGCCGACCGGAGTATCGGAGGACTTGCTGTCGAGATCATTCTCAGTAAGGCGCAACAAATCCCGTTGAGCAGTGGGAAAATGGTGCCTGCGATCCGAAAGGCTATGGAAATTGAAGAATTTTCTGCATTAGTGCTTGATCTTGTGCGGATTTCGATGGAGTGCGATCTCGACATCAATGTACCAGTTGAGCTCAAAGATGTCTTTGTGCCGTTTTTGGAACTGCCCGCCGATAAAAGGAATTATTCGAATTTGAGTTTCTCCGAGTGCTTATTTTCTCACTTGGCCATCGATCATGGCGCTTTATCGGCCAATCTCCCAAAGTTCAGAGCCTGCTATATAGATGAGTTAGACGGTAGATCATCTACGAATGATTTACCTGCAGGCGTCTTTGATAAGGATTGCGAGTTCGGGCGTTTTTCTGATTCTCCAGACACGACGAATGCAATCTCTGCGATGGACCTGCCCCTCGGAACAAGAGTCCTTCTGACCGTGCTAAAGAAGCTCTTTGCACAGAGCGGAAGCGGGCGTAAAGAGAATGCCTTGCAGCGAGGACTAGACCACCATAGCAGAAGGCTTGTCGGTGCTGTGCTTCATCTTCTGCAGTCCGAAGGTTTTATTAGTCCATACAAGAGAGGAGGAATGGATATGACGATTTGGGTCCCAAATCGCTCGATGATGCAGAGAGTGCAAAAATTAATCACTGCACCGCGAACCTGCAGCGATGCACTCGTTCAGAAGGCTGCTGCCCTTGAATGACACCGCTCTGGAAGCGAGTCAATCGTGACTCAAATTGCCGAACCCTATATGGGCTCGCTGGTGCAGTTTCAAGTTGTGGTTTCTCGGGTACAGTAGCGGTACACCCGCCAGCTTCTGGTTACTAGCGAAAACTACGCTAAACTCCATTCGGTTAACTACTTGGGGCTACGGTAGGCTTCGCTGTTATTCTGTTTACTATCAAAGACTTACAGCGCTGTGGACCGACTCATAATCCCTTGGTTGGGGGTTCGAATCCCTCCGGGCCCACCAGATTTTTCTCCCCTGCGCTTCTCTCCATCGATCCGGCTGAAATTCGCGGCGTCGAGACCGCATCCTCATCATCCGTCGCGAACGGCCGCGGGCGGATCACTCCCGACATGTCTCTCTGCGTTCCTGGATGGATTGAAGCCGGGAGCGCGATGGGTGGGCAGGGTGAACGTACAATGAGGCTGCGGGAGTTCTCTCGCTGGGAGCAAGGCATGGAAGCGAAGGCAGATCTGGCGGTAGTGATCATGGCGGCGGGCAAGGGGACGCGTTTGAAGTCGCGGCGGCCCAAGGTGTTGCATGAGATTGGCGGGCAGCCGCTGCTGCGCCACGTGATTGCGGCGGCCAGCCAGATCGCGGCTCCTGACGACATTCACGTGATCATCGGCCACCAAGCCGACCGAGTGCTGGACGCAGTGGCCGAGACCGGGGTGCGTTTTGTTGAGCAGAGCGAACAGCGCGGCACCGGCCATGCGCTTCAGTGCGCGGAGACGGCCATCCACGATTACCAGAATGTTCTGGTGCTGAGCGGCGACGTGCCACTGATCCGCGCCGAGACCATCCGCCAACTCTGGGAGTTTCATTGCCAGCAGCAGGCGGCGATGACCATTCTGACCGCCCGGCCGGTCGATCCGACGGGCTACGGGCGGGTGGTGCGCCGCGCGCCGGATGCACCGCAGGTCGAGGCCATTGTCGAGCAGAAGGCGCTGAGCGCCGCGCAGATGGGGATCGGCGAGATCAATTCGGGGATTTATGCCTTCCGCACCGCGGAACTGCTGAAGCAGTTGGGCAAACTCACCGCCAACAACGCCCACGGCGAGCTGTACCTGACCGATGTGGCGGCGCTGTTGGTGGAGGCGGGGGAGAAAGTGGTGGCCATCGAGGCCGCCGCGGCGGGCGAAGTGCTGGGCGCCAATACCATTGCCGAACTGGTGGCGCTGGATGCGACCATGCGCAGCGCAACGGCCAACCGGCTGATGGCGGCGGGGGTTACCATCTTCCGGCCCGAGACCTGCGTCATCGATGCCGAGGTGGAGGTGGGTCCAGACACGATCATCGAGCCCTATGTGCAATTGCTGGGGGCGACGCGGATCGGGTCGGACTGCCTGCTGCGGTCGTATTCGGTGGTGGAGAATTGCACCCTGGGTAACGGAGTGCTGTTGCTGCAAAGTTGCATCCTGGCCGCAAGCACGGTCGGCGATGGGGCCAAGATCGGACCTTTCGCGCATTTGCGGCCGGGCAGCGAGATCGGCGCCGAGGCCCACGTGGGCAACTTCGTCGAGACCAAGAAGGCGCGCCTGGGCAAAGGCGCCAAGGCCAACCACCTCAGCTACCTGGGCGATTGCGAGGTGGGCGAGGGCAGCAATATCGGCGCCGGGGTTATTACCTGCAACTACGACGGCGTGCACAAGCACAAGACCATGATCGGCAAAGGGGTCTTTGTGGGCAGCGACTCGACGCTGGTGGCGCCGGTGACAGTGGGTGACGGCGCCTATATCGGCGCCGGTTCGTGCATCACCCGCGAGGTTCCCGCCGACGCGTTGGCCGTGGGGCGCGCCCGCCAGACCACCAAGGAAGGCTGGGCCGCCGCCAAGCGCGCCAGCCGCAAAAAGTAGGATTCCCCAGGGAACGAGGGAAGATAGGGAGCAGGAAAGAAGGCGCGGCAGGACTGGGCACCAGATCCAAGGGGGCCTGTTTCCTCTGCGGGGGCGGTTTAATCCGCCCCCAACATCCTATAAACAGGGACAATCCTGGCGGTAAAAAAATAAAAGTGACCAAAAAGTGGCAGTTACCGTCTGTATGACCGGAACCGGTTCTCTTCGGTTTGCGTAGAAAGCGAGTAGATAAAATACAGAAGTCCCCTGCAGGGACGATCTGCGTGTTTCGTTCCGTTGGTGTCCTGTACGTTGGCTGCCCGGTTGTATTTTTAACACAAAAATCTTTGCGGCGGGCTAGCCTGTCAGCGAAGAACAGGGAGATCCCGGCTTGGAAATCAGCAGGGCAGGACTGGCGCAGGGACGTGGGTGGAACACGCGCGGCGAGGCGAAGGTGGACGAAGCGGGTTCGGCGCAACAGGTAGCACGTATCCTGGTGGTCGATGGCGGGGCCCAGGCCCGGGCCCAGATCGCTTCTGTGCTGGAGATCGAGGGATACGGCGTGCAACTGGCCTCCGGCGGCCACGCCGCGCTGGAACTTCTGGAGCATGAATCCGTCGATCTGGTTCTGACCGACATGATGATGCTGGACAGCAGCGGCCTCGACCTGCTGGAGCGCATCCGCCGCCGCTTTCCCGAACTACCGGTGGTGATGGTGACGGCGCTGAACAGTCTGGCCGTGGCGGTCGACGCCATGCGCCGGGGCGCCTGCGACTATCTGGTCAAACCCCTGGACGGGGAGATCCTTCTGGACGCCGTGGCCCGCGCCCTGGATCGCCGCCATGCGCTGCAAGAGAGCCACCACTACAGGCAGAATCTGGAACAGGCGGTGGCGCGGCGCACCGAGATGCTCCGCCAAGCCGTGGAAGACCTGGAGCACTCCTACGACGTTACGCTGGAGGCTTTGGGCGACGCCCTCGATCTGAAGGATGCCGAGACCGAAGGACACTCCAAACGGGTAACCGCGTACACCATCGCATTGGCCCGGGCCATTGGCATCTCCGCCGAGGAGATCAAGGTCATCGCCCGCGGCGCCTTTTTGCACGACGTGGGCAAGATGGCGATTCCCGACCATATTCTGCTCAAGCCCGGAAAACTTGACGCCGAAGAGCAGAAGATCATGCGCGAACATTGCGCGCTGGGCTTCCGCATGTTGAGGAAGATCCCGTTTCTGGAGGAGGCGACGCAGATTGTCTATTCCCACCAGGAGCACTATGACGGCAGCGGCTACCCGCGGCAACTGCGGGGCACCGAAATCCCCATCGGCGCCCGCATCTTCGCCATCGCCGATGCCTTGGACGCCATCACCTGCGACCGCCCCTACCGCAAGGCGCAGAGCTTCGATGCCGCCCGCAAAGAGATCAAGCGCTGCGCCGGAACCCAGTTCGATCCCGGCATTGTGGAGATCTTCGTCAAGATTCCCAACGAACTCTGGTACGAACTGCGCAACGAGATCACCAGCCAGAACCAGCTCTTCTCGCCCTTCAGCCAGAGCGAAGACGCTCCGTCCCTGACCGGCAAATAGCCGCTTGCCGGCGGAGCAAGGCCGAGGTTCCAGCACTGCGGCGGAGGGCGCTGGGTTCAGAGTTGTTTTGCCAAGAACAGCAGCACCGCCCTCGCATTGCTTCCTATGAACGGGGCCTGATCGGTATCCAGGTCTCCCAACCTAGGGCCTGCTCACACTGCCCAGGTGGGCGGCGAGGGGAGCCAATTTTCACCAGATCGAGGAGTGAGGCGCGACGGATACCGGGCGTATCCCAGTGTAGTGTCTCGTTATTAGAGTCCATTCTCCGCGAGCTATAGTGGGCAGAGTTCGCTGAACCAAGATTCCCTCAGTGGCTAAAGCCGTCTTGATTTTGCAGGCTTTATGTACGGGCTAAAGCCCG
>Ga0326728_10000647_pt1 | contig 133329 bp, 123 predicted proteins | sample MB3enrmetagenome_FD_207602 | JGI IMG/M metagenome (GOLD analysis project Ga0326728, IMG submission 207602) | Lab enriched peat soil microbial communities from McLean, Ithaca, NY, United States - MB31MN | ecosystem: Environmental > Terrestrial > Soil > Wetlands > Peat | place: USA: New York...
TCGGAGGGATTCCACCATGCCGCGGCCCTGGAGGGCGGCCTGGACGAGTACGCCCGCGTCGCCGACCCGAGCGTACCGCGCTACCCGGTCGACGAGCCCGCGAGCCGCCTCTACTTGTGCCAGCTCCCCCGGCCCGAAGGGTGCTTGAGCTACTTCGTCGGGGACCTCGACGAGCGCGTCGCGGTGGTCATCGACCCCGGTAGGGACGACGCGCCGTACCGTTCCCTGCTGGCGGAGGGAGGCTGGCGGCTCGCGGCGATCGTGGAGACCCATACCCACGCGGACCACCTCGCCGGGCACGCGCGACTCCACGCCGAGACCGGGGCCCCAATCTACGTGAGCCACCGTTCCCCCGCCGAGTATCCTCATCGGACCTTGACCGAGGGCGAGGCGGTCCGTTTCGGCACCGAAGAGGTCGGGGTCCTCGAGACCCCGGGACACACCCGGGACCATCTGACGCTGCGCGTGCGCGACCGGATCTTCACCGGCGACACGCTCCTCCTCGGCAGCTGCGGACGGACCGACCTCGGGGGCGGGTCTCCCGAGCTCCTGTGGGAGAGCCTCCAGGAGAAGCTCCTGCGCCTGCCGGCCGAGACCGAGGTCTATCCGGCCCACTACGGGCCGAAGCACGCCCTTCCCGACCGGTACGTCTCGACCCTCGGCTTCGAGCGGGCGACGAACGAGGCGCTGCTCCAGCCGTCGCGCGAGGCGTTCGTCCAGTACATGACCGAGGGCTGGCCGCCGAAGCCGGCCGACTTCGAGCGCATCGTTCGGACGAACCTCCAAGAGTGACGCGGCGGGGATTGTCCCCGATGCAACGACGTTTCACGATTTGCAGACGTGCGGCGAGTCGGCAGGCTTAAAGGTCGGTCCCCGGGTGGGCTCGCGATGATCGTCCGCACCGGCCTCACCGGGCCGTTCCCCCGGCCCGAGACCCTCGTGAACGCGACCCGCGACCTCGACCGGGGTCGGACGACGCCCGAGGCGGTCGAGGAGCTCATCGAGGGCGCCGAGCGCGACGTCGTCGCGCTCGAACATCGGCTCGGCTTCGACTCGGTCACGGGGGGGTACCTGCGCTGGCCCGACCTCTTCCGCCCCTTCGCCGAGACCTGGGAGGGGTTCTCGGTCGGTCCCCTGACCCGGTGGCTCGAGACGAATACGTTCTTCCGCCAGCCGATCCTGCTCGCCCCCCCGGGCCGGACTCCGGGGGCGCTAGAGTCCCGCCTTCCCCCGGCACTGCGGGCGGACCCGGAGTCGGGCCGCGTCCTTCTGCCGGGACCCTACACGTTCGCGGGGGTCCTCGACAACCGCTCGGGCGAGACGGACGAAGCGGTCATCCACCGGCTCGGCCGCACGTTCGCCGAAGAGGTCCGCGACCTGCGGAGACTGGGGTTCCGAACGTTCGTGTTCTCCGAGCCGCTGCTCGTCGTGCGCCCCCCCGAGGGTACTCGGGCCGCGGCCGTCGTCGCCGGGTACGAGGCGATTCGGGGAGCGCTCGGAAGCGCCACGTCGATCGTCTGGACGTACGGGGCCGACGCGATCCCCGCCTTCCCAATCCTCGACCGTCTGCCCGTCGGCGCGGTCGGCATCGACCTCGCGGAGACCGACGTCGAGAAGCTTCCCCCGGCACCGGAGCGCACGGGCCTCGGCCTCGGGGTCGTCGACCCGCGCACCACGCTCGGGGAGGATCCGGCCGAGGTCGCACGGGTGGTCCGGATCGCGTACGACCGCCGTCGCCCGTCGGTCGTCTGGCTCGCCCCGGGCGCCCCCCTCGACCTGTTGCCCTGGGAACCCGCGACCCGCAAGCTCCACGTCCTGTCGGCCGTCCGGCAGGCGCTCGGCGACGGGAGCCGCCCATGACCCGAGGGCTGTTCCCGACCCAGGAGATCGGCAGCCTCGCGAAGCCGCGCTGGCAGCTCCTCGGCCAGCGGGGCGAACCGCTGGACGACGCGGCCAAGGAGGAGCTCCGCCACTGGGACGAGGTGACCGGGTTCGGGGCCGAGTCTCCGCCGACGCGGGACGCCCTGCTCGCCGGCCGGGCACGGGAGGTCGACCCCGAGAGCGTGCGCGACCTGGGGGCGCTCTTCGCGATCCGCTTCCTCGAGACCGCGGGCCTCGACCGGGTCTACGACGGCGAGGCGCGCCGGATCGAGATGTACGAGTACCCGATCCGCCAGATGCGCGGCTTCCGCTTCCAGGGGCACGTCCGCTCCTTCGACAACAAATATTACCTCAAGGCCGCCGTCGTGGACGAGGTCCGCCTCGAGCACCCGTACCACGTGGACGAGTTCGACTTCGTCCGCCGCCACGCGCGGGCCGAGCCAAAGTTGCCGATCACGGGCCCGTACACCCTCGCCGACTGGTCCTACAACGAGCACTACCTCGCCCGCCAGAAGGGCTGGAAGGGCCGGGCGGCCCGGCGGGCGGCCCAGCGCGAGTTCGTGGTCGACGTGGCCCGCCGCGCGATCCGCCCGACGATCCAGGCGCTGATCGAGCACGGGTGCCGGGTAATCCAGATCGACGAACCGGCCGCCGGCACGCACCCGGACGAGGCGGACCTCGTGGTCGAGGGGTTCAACGCCGCGACCGAGGGGTTCGATGCCGAGTTCTCGATGCACATCTGCTACTCGAACTACCGAGACCTCCTGCCGAAGCTCCTCGAGGCGAAACGCTGCCGTCAGTGGGCGTGGGAGTTCGCGAACCGCGACACCGACGGGAACGACGGCTACGCGGTACTGCGGTCGCTCGCCGAGTACGGCGACACGCGCGAGGTCGGGCTCGGCGTCCTCGACGTCCACCGCGACGTGGTCGAGACCCCCCAGCTGGTCGCGGCCCGGATCGCTCGGGCGGTCGAGTACCTCGGCGACCCGCGGCGGATCTGGGTCAACCCGGACTGCGGGCTGCGAACGCGCAGCCTGCCGATCGCCCGGGCGAAGCTCGAAGCGATGGTCCGCGGCGCGGCCCTCGCCCGCCGCGGCCTCGAGGATCCGCGGCGGTAGGCTAGGCGCCCGCCGACCCCGGGAGCGCGGAGAGGACCTCCGCACCCGCGGGCCCGACCAGGACCGTGTGCTCGGCCTGTGCGACCCAGCCGCGACCGTGCTCGACGAAGACGGGGTAGGTCTGCAGCGTCCGTCGGGCCCGCCGAAGAGCCTCCTGCTCCTCGGGTCGCGTCGCCCATCGAACGGCGAACGGCAGCGTCCGGAAGCGGTCGTAGAGGCGCGCGAGCTCCGGGTCCCGCGGGCCGGGGTCGCTGCGGAACCGGGCGATGTTCCCGAACGGGCCGTTCGCGATCCTCCCCTCGCCGTTGGTCGCGAACGGTTCGATCGCGATCACCTCGCCCTCTTCGAGGGTCGCCGCGCTCGCCCCCGGCACGTTCGGGATCGACTTCCCCGCGTGCAGGAGGTAGCGCTCGATCGAGTGGCCGGTGAGGTTCGCGACCGGTTTGAGACCTCGGGCCCGGATCGCGGCGGCGATCGCCCGGCTGACCTCGTCGACCGGGACCCCGGGCCGCACGCGCGCGATCCCGTCCCGCAGGGCGTCGCGGGCGGCGCGGACGAGGTTCTCCCACCGGTGCGTCCCCCCGACCTCGACGGTGTCGGCCGTGTCGGACATCGCCCCGTCGAGGTGGGCGCCCACGTCGACCTTGACGAGGTCCCCGGCGACGAACTCCTCCGTGTCGTCCAAGGAGGGGGTGTAGTGGGCCGCTTCGGCGTTCCGCGACAGGTTCACGGGGAACGCGGGTTCGGCGCCGGCGTCGCGGATGTGCGCCTCGACCGCCTCGGCGACGTCCCGCCGGCGGGCCCCGGGGACCGTGAGGCGGAGCCCGAGCTCGCGGGCCTCGGCGGCGATCCGCCCGGCGCGGCGCCATCGGTCGAGGTCCTCCGGATAGCGCGTCATGGCCGTCCCGGCCGCGAAATCGTCCGCGGTTCCTCCCGGGTGAGGTCGACCAGCGTCGACGGGGTGCCCGACCCCGAAGAGCCGGAGCCGAGGTAAACGTCCACGCGGTCGCCGAAGACACGGCGGGCCTCGGCCAGGGTCCGGCACGGCGGCGCGCCGTGGTAGTTCGCGCTGGTCGCCGTGAGCGGCCCCGCCCGGCGCGCGAGCTCGCGGGCGAGGGGATGGTCCGGCACGCGCAGTCCCACCGTCCCGCTCTCGGCGAAGACGCGAGGGACCAGCCGCCGTCGGGCGAGGGGCGACGGGCGCACCAGGACCGTGTAGGGACCGGGAAGGTGGAGCCGAAGGAAGCGACATCCGGGTCCGGAGAGCTCGGCGAGCGCCTCGACCTCGGGCACCGAGCTCACGGCGACCGAGATCGGTTGGCCGCTCGGCCGCCCCTTGGCGGCCTCGAGACGGCCCACGGCCTCCCGGTCGCCGGCGCGCGCCCCGAGGCCGAGCAACGTGTCGGTCGGATAGACCACGAGGCGACCGGCCGCGAGCGACCGAACGGCGTCGTCGACCGTCGGTCCCATCGGCTTAGAAGTACTCCTCGCCTACCCGGGAGTACGCGACGAACTCCTCGGGCTCGAAGAAGAGCGCAAGCTCGCGCTGGGCCGATTCGCTCGAGTCGGAGGCGTGCACGAGGTTGGATGTGATCCCGAGGCCGTAGTCCCCGCGGATCGTCCCCGGCGCCGCGGTCTGCGGGTTGGTCGCTCCGGTCAGGAGGCGTACGACGCTGATCGCCGAACGGCCCTCGAGCGCGAGCGCGACGATCGGTCCGGAGGTGATGTGTTGGATGAGGGCCGGGTAGAACGGCTTGCCCTGGTGCTCGGCGTAGTGCCGCTGCGCGAGCTCGGGCGTGACCTGGACCGTCTTCGCGGCGAGGATCTTCAGGCCCTTGTGTTCGAACCGGGCGACGATCTCGCCGACCAGTCCGCGCCGAACTCCGTCCGGCTTGACGAGCACGAGCGTGCGTTCCAGGTTGCCTTCGGCCATCGGTCCGTCGAGTCCCGCGTGGGGGTAAAGGTTTCGCGTGACCCCGCCGGAGCGCCGAGCGTCCGCAGAACTCCTCGGGAGGTTTTTTTGTACGGGACCCGATTGGTTCGAGACGTGTCCCCCGCGATCTCCTCGAACCTGGTCCCGGAGCTCGTCTTCCTCGGGCTCATCGTCCTGATCATCGTCCGACGGACCTACCGACAGATCCAGGGCGCCCGATACTCGGTCGGACGGCTCATCGTGTTCGGCGGGTTCACCGCCCTGATCTTCGTCGTCCTCGCCTTCGGGACCCTGTACGCCGCGATCGCCACGTGGGGATCCCCCGCCTCCGGGCTCCTCGCGCTGTACGTCGCCTTCCCCGCGGTCGCCGCCGTCATCGCGGCTCCCCACGTGCAACGGGTCGTGCGGTTCGAGCACCGGGACGACGGGAACTGGTACTATCGGCTCTCCTGGCACGTCCCGGTGCTCTACCTTGTGCTCTTCGTTGTGCGGATCGGTGCGGAGATCGCCATCTTCGGGCTCTCGGGCGTCCTGGTGTCGTTCCCGCCCCCGGCTCCCCCGTCGGTCGCGGCGCTCGCGATCCTCGTGGGCGTCGACCTGCTGTTCGGGCTCAGCCTCGGTCTCCTGGTCGGACGAGGCGTCGGGGTCTACCGGGCGCACCGGGCCCTCCCCTCCACAGCTCCCCCTTCGCCGCCGTCGCCGCCGCTCGCCAGCGGGTAGGTTCCCCTCGACCATGGCCCCGTCCCGGTCCCGGACCCACGCGGCCGTCCGGGGGTTCGACCGGGCCGCCGACGTGTACGAACGCGGCCGACCCGACTACCCCGCGACGGCGGTCCGCCATCTCGCCCGCATGCTCCCCCTCGGCCGCTCGCGCACCGTGGTCGAGCTCGGCAGCGGGACCGGCAAGTTCACCCGGGCGCTCGCGCCCCTCGGCGCGGCCCGCGTCGCGGTCGAACCGACCCCGGGGATGCGCCACGTCTTCGAGCGAATGGTCCCCGACGTCCCGGTGCTCGATGGGACGGCCGAGGCGATCCCCCTCCCGGACCGGTTCGCGGACGCGGTGGTCTCGGCCCAGGCGTTCCACTGGTTCCGACCCCGCCCCGCGTTGCGCGAGATCCGCCGGGTCCTGCGTCCCGGAGGCGGTCTCGGGCTCGTGTGGAACACCCGGGACGAATCGGTGCGCTGGTCGCGTACCCTCACCGAGATCATCGAGGTCCACCGGGGCTCGGCCCCGGTGTGGAGACAGCGCACGGGAGGCCGGTACCGCCGGGTGGTCCTCGCGAAGGCGTTCTCGGAGAGGGAGGTCGGCTTTTCGCGGCTCCAGCACCGAGCGTTCCGCCACTTCCAGGAGGGGACGCCGGCGCTGTTCGTCGAACGCACGCTGTCCGTCAGCATGATCGCGGTGCTTGCGCCCGCGCGGCGAAGGGAGGTGGCCCGGGAGGTGCGCGAGCTTCTCGCCAACGACCCCGAGACCCGCGGACGCGCCCGGATCCGACTCCCGTACCGCACCGACGTGTACTGGTGCCACCGTCGATAGCCGACGTCCCGGCGCTCAGGCTCGCGCGTCGCACGCCGCGACCCAGGGACACCGGCGGCACTTTCCCGGCGACGGGTTCGCGCGCCCGTCGTACGGACGAGCGAGCTCGGCGCGGATCGCAAGGAGCTCCTGCCGCGCGGCCCCGTCCCACCGGACCCGAAACTCCCCGTCGGAGTACCGTAGGACCCCGAACGTCGGGGCGCGCCCGGTGCTCTCCTCGACGAGGAGGCAGTACGCCCAGACCTGGACGAGATGGGAATGGGCCGGTCCTCCGCGCGGGGTCGCCCGGCTCTTCACCTCGACCGGGATGACAGTGCCGTCCGTGGCCTGGCGCAGGGCATCCGGTCGGCCCTGGATGCGGTAGCGGTACGACCGCAGTACGGCGGACGCGCCGGCGTCGACCGCGACGAGCCGACCCAGCGCGGCGTCCTGGCGTCGCGCCGAGAGGGCCCGGGCCCCCCACACGGCGAGCCCGAGGCCGATGAGGAGGAGCACCGCGCCCGCGAGCGGCGAGCTCAGAATCGGAAGAACCATACTGCCCCGACCACGACAAGCGCGACCCCGGCGAGGATCCCCGCCCAGTAGACCGTGCCCCGCTCCGCCCGACGTCGTTCGGCCGTCAGCACGCGGCGATGATAGCGGACGCCGGCCCGGCTCCGTTCGGTCGACAGCACGCTCGGACCGCGCGACGGTGGGTGTCCTCGGTACCAGTGGGACCGCGGGCAGTACGCGTAGTCGGCGAGCTCCGACGGAGAGGTCCAGCGAGCCTCCGGGTCCATCGCGCCGGGCGCGCCGCGCGAGGGTTTACCGATTCGCTTCCACGCGAACGAGAGCGAGGCGCGGCCCGCGGCCTACGGCGTTTCGGGGGGCGGAGCGGGCTTCTTGCGCGGGCGGGTCCGCGGCTTCGGCTTCGCGTTCGCTTCGGATTCGGACGCGGGAGGGACCTCGGCGGGGGGTGCCGGCTCGGGCGGGGCGGGAGCGGCGACCGCGGGCTCGGGAGGGCTCTTCGGGACGGGAGCCGGGGGCTCCGGTCGGGCGGCCCCCGTGCGGGCGCGCGGGCCCCGCCTCGCCCCGGGCTTTCCGCCCGCGGCGGACGCGGCCGCGGCCCTCTCGGAGGAGGACCGGTCGGAAGCGACCTTCAGCGCGTGGGCCCGGGTCCACTTGAACCGGTGACCGACCCGCCCGAGGTGGAGCTGCTGCTTTCGGCAGGAAGAGGAACAGAAGTGAAAGACGGTCCCGTCGCGCTTGACGAACATCATGCCGGTGCCCGGCTCGATCTCGTCGGCGCAGAAGGAGCACTGGCGCTTGACGACCATCGACCGTTCCCTCTACCGGACGGAGAGCTTCCGTGCTTCGCGCGCGGTCTCCCGTAGGATCAGGACGTCCCCGAGCCGGATCGGCCCCGCGACGTTCCGAGTGATGATCTTGCCCCGGTCCCGTCCGGCGAGGACGCGGACCTTCACCTGGGTCGCCTCCCCCGCCATCCCGGTCCGGCCGACCAGCTCGACGACCTCGGCCGGCGAGCCCTTCTCTTCCGCCATCTCCGACCTCGACCGCTCCTTCGCGGTACCTACTTCTTCAGGGTGGGAAACGTCGACGTGAGCTCGTCCAGGAGCGCTTTCGCCTCGCCCGGCTCCACGACCGCGACGCTTGCGGCCGACTTCGAGAGCCCGGCCGATTGGCCGAGCCGCTGCTTCTTCGGGACGTAGAGGTACGGGATGCGCTTCTCCTCGCAGAGCATCGGGATGTGCACGAGGATCTCGACCGGGTCGACGTCCTCCGCCATCACCACGAGCTTCGCTTCCGCGCGCTCGCTGGATTTCGTTACTTCGTTCGTGCCGACCCGGACCTTCCCGGTCTCGCTCGCGATCTGCACGAGCTGCAGGGCCTTGTCGGCGACGTCGCTCGGGGTCTCGAACCGCACGTAGATTGGTCGCGCCATGGTTCCTCGCGTCAGCGGAACCCCCGAAGGGGGTCCTCGGCTCACGGGTGGGGCCCCGTCGAGGTCCCGAGATACTTAAGGATGCCGGAGCGGCCGGGCGAACGCGTTCACGGAGGCGGTAGGTCGCGGAGGAACGCGAGCGTCCGCGCCCAGGCGCTGGCGGCCGCGGCGGCGTCGTGGCCTTCCCAGCCAGGGCGGTGGAAGGCGTGGCGGACCCCGGGGTAGAGCTCGACGGAGACCCGACGTTGCGCCTGCCGCGCGGCCGGGAGGAGCTGTGCGAACGCCCACGGAGTGATCCGCTCGTCCTCCGACGCGAGCAGGAGGAGGACCGGGCCCCGCACGGTCGCGACGTCCTCGGCCCGGTCGATCCGACCGTAGTAGTCGACCGCGAAGGCGAACGGGCGCCGACAGGCGCCGAGGAGGGCGTAGCCGCCGCCCATGCAGAATCCGAGGGTCCCGACGCGCGCTGCGCCGGCGACCTTCTCGAGACCGACGCGGGCGTCGTCGAGCCGGGCGAGGATGGCCGCCTCGGTCAGGCTTCCGCGCAGCGCGAACGCTTCGTCGAGGGAGGCGGCGTACTTCCCGTCGTACAGGTCGACCGCCGCGGCCGGGTAGCCGGCGTCGGCGAGCGCGCGCGCCACCGAGCGGATGTAGTCGTCCCGGCCGAACACCTCGTGGACGACCACGACGCCGGTCGATCCCCGTTCCCCATAGAGCTCGGCCCCGAGCGGCGTCGTCGCGTCCATGGACCCCGGCGGAGCAGACCCCGGGGGCTCAAGAAGGCGACCGGGACGCCGGGGCGCCGAACGTCGCCGGCGCGAGGTCGGGGTGGCCGTCGAAGTATCGTCGGGCGGGCGCCACGAGCCGGTCGAGGGCCGCGGCCACCGCTCCCTTCACGTCCTGGGGGTGGAGGTGGCCCTCCGTCCACGCCGTGGCGAACGCCGTCGGGTCGGAGAACTCGACCGGTCCTCCGTGCTTCGGGGCGCGCTCGACCGTGAGGTGCCCCTCCCACGGGAAGACGATGTACCGTACGGCCTCGACGATCGGGTTTCCCTCGAGCTGCTTCGCCGGACAGAAGGCACCCGCGACCCGCGCGGCGATCTCCTCGGGGGCCGATGGGATCGGGATGCCGGACCGCGGGTCGGACTTCGACATCTTGCCCTCCGTCACTCCCTCGGCCGGGTTCATCCGGCCTCCGCCGGTGAGCGAGGAGAGCAGCGGCGTGTGGATCGCGGCGGGGACCGACCAGCCGTAGTGGTGCGCCACTTCGCGGGCGAGCACGTGCGCCCGCCGCTGGTCCATGCCGCCGTACGCGAGGTCGACGGGGAGCTCGAAGATGTCGGCGGCCTGCATCGCCGGATAGAAGAGACGAGAGGTGTCGAGGTTCGACTCCTCCTCGCCCCGTCCCATGATCGACATCGCCCGCTTGGTCCGCGCGAGGCTGGTCGCCTTCGCCACGCGGACGACCCGGGCCCAGTAGTCGGAGGAGCCCGTGAGCTCGTGGGCCCAGCGGAACCGCACGCGCGCCGGGTCGGCCCCGAAGGCGCTGAACGTCGCCTGCATGTAGCGCCCGGCTGCCTCGATCCGGCCGAGGTCGCCGCCGAGCTTGTCGTTGATCCACGCGTGCCAGTCGGCGAGAAAGACGGTGACGTCACAATCCGCCTCGGCGAGGTCGAGGACTTTGCGGATCGTGATCAGGTGCGCCACCGTGAACGCACCGGAGGGCTCGAAGCCGATGTAGGCCCGGGGCCGGGCCTCCCGCTCGAACAGCGCGGTCACCTCTTCGGGAGTGACGACCTCCTCGGTGTTCCGGATGACCCGCGCGACGCGCTCCGCGGCGTCCACGACCCCGGGAGGGTTTGCGCTATTTATCATGCGGTCCGGGCGGCGCGGTACGGTCCGGGGGTGCGCTCCTCCACCCGACAGGTCTTAAGACCCCTCGCGCCGCTAGTACAATCCCCTTCCATGGACGGATCGACCTCGGGAGCCGCAGTACCGACGGAGGCCGCGGCCCCTTCGACCACGACCGACCTCGCGCGGGCGCTGGGCGTCCAGCCCGACACCGCCGAGCGTCTGCTGCGCGCCGGATTCTCCACCCCGGGCTCGGTCCGCGAGGCCTCGGCGGCCGACCTGGACCGCGCCGGCGTACCGGCCGACGAGATCGAGCGGATCCGCGGCGCCACGGCCCCGGCGATGGAAGCGTCGGCGGCCGAGGCGGGCGCGGCGGCCGAAGCGGCCGCCACGACCGCGGCCGATTCCGAGCGGATCGTCGAGCGGTGGGTCGGCACGGTCCGACGCCCCGAGCGCTCGCGCCGCCGCAAGCTGCCGGCCGCCCCGAAGGAGTCGACCGACGTCCTCCGCAAGTGGGTGGACGGTGACGACCGCGCGATGGAGGACTGGATCCGCGCGAGCGGACCCGACACCCCGGCGACGCTCCCTCCGCTCCTCCCGGCCGCACCGACCGCGGAGCCGACCGGGCCGGCCTCCCGTCCGCCCGAGACCGGGGCGATCATGCCGGTCCTCGAACGGGAAGAGACGGTCGTTCGGTGGCTCACCGGCCTGCTCGACCGGGTGAAGAGCGACCAGTTCGACCCGTCGTCGATGATCCAGGAGGTCCAGGACCTCCACCGGCAGCTCTACGACGAGCGGACGAAGCGCAAGACGCTCGAGGACGAGGTCGAGCACGTGAAACGCGGCTCGATCGCGGTCATCAAGTACGTCCGCTCCCGGGAGGCGAAGGAGCGGGAGATCGCGCTCCGCACGAAGGACGACGAGATCGCCGAGCTGAAGCTCCGCCTGCTCGCCCTCGAAGGGGTGGGCGGTTCCCGGACCCCCGGCGGGCCCGTCGCTCCGACGGCCTCGCTGGACCTAGGGTCGCCGACGGTGACCGCCGACGCCGTCGAGAAGGCGACCCGCGAGCTCGACCAGCGGCTGCGCGAGGAGTTCACCGCGCGGGAGGGCGAGTACGTCGAGCGCGAGACCGAGCTGCGCCGGCGGATCGTCCAGCTCGAGGGAGACATCCGCACGCTGACCGGGGAGTCCGAGCGGGCGCGGGAGCGGGAGGCGCTCCTCGCCCAGCAGCGCGGCCCGGTGGCCGACGAACTCACCCGTCGCCTCGAAGAGGTCACGCAGCGGGAGAAGGACCTGGTCGGTCGCGAGAACGAGCTGCGCACCCGCTTCGAGGAGATCCGGATCAACGCGGAGGAACTGGAACGCCGCCGGGGCCCGATCGAGGCCAAGGAACGGGACCTGGCCGCCATCGACCAGCAGCTGCAGACCCGCCGCCAAGCCCTCGATATCGAGGCACGTCGGCTCGAGGAGGTCCGTCGGGAGGTGAGCGCGACGGGGACGGTGGCCCCGGACGAGGCACGTCGGCTCGCCGAGCTCCGCCACGAGCTCGCCCGCAAGGAAGCCGAGCTGCGGGCCCGCGAGAGCCAGGTCGCCACCCGTCTCGCGGACATCGAGCGGATGGGCGGCACCGGTGCGGAAGAGGCCGAGGCGCGCCAGGTCCGGGAGGATGCGGCCACCGCCTCCGCGGAGATCAAGGTCAAGAGCGGCGTCCGACGCCTGGACGACCTCCTCTACGGAGGGTTCTCGGCCGGCGTCCAGGTGCTCCTGAACGGCCCGGCACACACGGGGAAGGACGTGCTCGCCCGGCTCTTCTCCGTCGAGGGCTTGAAGAGCGGCATCCCGTCGATCTGGGTCGTGACCGACAAGACCTACCAGCAGGTGCGGGACGACCTCGCCGCGCTGTATCCCGGCTTCCCCGACGCGGAGAAGAAGGGGATGGTCCGCTACGTCGACCTCTACTCGCGCCAGGTCGGCTCGGCCCAGTCGAGCGCGAACGTCCGCCTGCTCTCGACCAGCGACAAGGCCCTGCTCGACCAGCTCGCCCAGACCGTCAACAGCTACGCCGAGGAGCTCAAGGAGAAGTTCCCGACCTATCGGCTCGTGTTCGAGTCGGTCTCGACCATCACCGCCTACCTCGACAGCACGTCGTCGTTCCGCTTCCTCCAGCCGTTTATCGGCCGCCGGAAGCTCGACGGGGCGGTCGCCTACTACGTCCTCGACAGCGGCATGCACTCGGAGTCGGACCTCGAGACGCTCGAGCACATGGTCGACGGCTCGCTGAACTTCAAGGTCGAGCAGATGAAGACGTTCCTCTCGGTCCGAGGGGTCGGCGAGGCGCAGGCGCGCTCCTGGATCGGCTACACGTTCAACAAGCGCGCGTTCAACCTCGGCTCGTTCAGCCTCGAGCACATCCGCTGAGGGTGCCCCCTCTCCCCGGGGACCCCGACCGCATCGCCCGACCGGCGAGCCAAGGGCTATGTAGAAGTCCCGGCGTCGTTGGTCCGCTAGGCTAGACCGGGGGGTTGGGCGTCCCCTTACACACCGAAACCGTCCTTAGCGGGGGTGACAGGCAGGAGCGACGTTCGGGCGAATCACGCGTCTCGAGGTGTTTCGTAGACGCTCTGTTCCGCTGGGCCGCGGGCACCGCGACGGGCGCTCGGAGGAGCGCCCTAGCGGTTATCCATCACGGGCACCGGGTCAGGTCCTGACGGGAGCAGCCTTACCGTGACCCGTCGACGCTGGCGGGGCGACGGGGCCGAGGAGCATCCGGGGTCACCGCGGGGTTCGTCCGGGCGGCAATCCTGCTGGCCTAGCACGGGGTCGCGGCAGGACCGGCGGGGGTCCGGGGGTTTTCGGCGCGGGATTTAAGTAGAGGAACCTCGCGTTTCTTGCACTACCACCCCTTCCATGCACAGCTACATCGACCTGTTCTTTACGCCGGAGAGTCTCCCGCCGCTCGAGGTCTCGAAGCGCCTGCGTCACGCGGCCGGTCTTTCGTTCATCATCGGGCCGCACGACCTCGCCTTCGAATGGAAGACGGAGGAGGAGTTCCACGACCGCATCTCGAAGGTCCACACGGCGCTCAAGGGCTCCGGGGTCCTCTATCGGGTCGAGACGATTCCCGAGGACCCGACGTTCCTGGAGCCGATCCCCTGGCCGCCGCCGCTCCCGCGAAACGACCCGACCCACCCGGCATACTGAACGGATTCGGGAGGGGCTTCTCTCGCCCCCCACCCCCCCATTTCCAGTGGAGAATCCCTACCAGCCTTCGCTCGCGGGGTCGACCAGGTCGCGTTCGAGGATCGCCCGGCGGTCGGAAGGGATAGGGCGTTTCTCGTTCCGGGCGTAGTCGTAACAGACGACCACGGTACGACCCCGGGCGGCGACCGTCTCCGTACCGACGAGGGTGAAGCGGTAGAGTAACGAGAAGCTCGTACGACCGAGAGGAGCACCGGGAGCGACCTCTCCCAGAAGCTCGGCACCGTACGCGACCGGAGCCAGATAGCGGCAGGTCGCCTCGGCGATGATGATGTCGAGCTGCGTTGGGTCACGGGTACCGAGGATCGGCAGGTAGTAGTCGCAGCGGAGCGTTTCCATGTAGGGAAAGTACGCCGCGTGGTTGAGGTGGTTCAGCACGTCGAGACCGTGGTACGGTACGTAGAAGCGGCGGTGGACGGGCCAGGGACGGGACGCCAACGACCTCGGTACAGCCATGGGGTGGGGTGGAGGTCCACGCTCCCTATATGGCCTCGAGGGGGTGCGCTGCGTCGTGGTTCCGATGGCGTCGGGTCGAGTGAGTTCCAGTGGAAACGGAGGGGTGGGGGCGTCCCACCGGGGCGCGGACGCACCGGCCCCGGGGGAGATGGCACGGACGGTCGCCGAGGTCCGCACGATCGTCCAACGCCACTCGGCCCGCTTCGAGCGGGCGATCCCGCTGATCGCGAGCGAGAACCTGCTCTCCCCGTACGCGAAGGAGCTGCTCATCAGCGACTTCCACTCCCGCTACGCCGAGGGACTGCCCGGCGAACGGTACTACGAGGGGAACGAGCAGGTCGACGAGGTCGAGAACCTCTGCCTCGCCCTCGCGCGTCGCCTCTTCCGCTGCTCGTTCGCGGACGTGCGACCTACCTCGGGCACGGTCGCGAACCTCGCGGTCCTGAAGGCGCTCACCGAGCCCGGCGACCTGGTCGGCACGAGCCGCCTCGCCGACGGCGCCCACATCTCGAGCGCCTCGTTCGGCGCGTTCGGCCTGCGCGGCGTGAAGCCCGTCTACTACGCGTGGGACCCCGAGGCGATGACGATCGACGTCGCGCGGACCCGCGAGATCCTGCGGGCCGTGCGCCCGAAGCTGTGCTTGTTCGGCCTCTCCCTGTTCCTCTTCCCGATGCCGATCGACGAGCTCCGGCCGACGCTCGAGGAGATCGGCGCCCGGGGCTGGTTCGACGCGGCGCACGTGCTCGGCCTGATCGCGGGCGGGCAGTTCCAGGACCCGCTGCACGAGGGATGCGTCGTGATGAGCGCGTCGACGCACAAGACCCTCCCCGGCCCGCAGCACGGAATCCTCCTCGGACAGACCGACGACCCCGACGTCGTGAAGCGCCTGCAAGGGGGCGCGTTCCCCGGCGTGACGAGCAACCACCACCTGAACGCGATGGCCGCGCTCGCCGTCAGCCTGGCCGAGCACCTCGAGTTCGGACGCGAGTACGCCGCGCGGACGGTCGAGAACGCCCGCGCGCTGGCCCAGGCGCTCCACGACCGCGGCTTTGACGTCCTCGCGGCGAACCTCGGGTTCACCCGATCGCACACGCTCGCGGTCCGGGTCGAGAACGAAGGCGGCGGCGAGTCGGTCGCCCGACGTCTCGCGGACGCCGGGATCATCGCGAACAAGAACCTCCTCCCCGGCGACAAGAGCCCGAAGCACCCGGGCGGGGTCCGCCTCGGTACGCCCGAGGTGACGCGGGTCGGCATGGGGCCGAAGGAGATGGTTCGGATCGCCGAGCTGTTCGACGCGCTCCTGCACCGGGGACGCTCCCAGGAGGAGGTCGCCCGCGAGGCCGCCGAGCTGAAGTCGGGGTTCACGACCCTCCAGTACTGCTTCGCTGCGGGCGAGGCGGCGTACCGCTACTACGACCTGGTCGGCCGTCCCCCGGCCTAGGACGGCGGCTCCGACCCTTCCTCTCGGAGGGCCGCCTCGCGGAGCGCGACGGCCCGTTCGAGCGCCTCCGCGTCCACGACGACCCGGGGCTCCGTCTCCCGCGGTGGACCGAGGGCGTACTCGGGCTCACCGGTCGGTCCCGTCGCCTCGGCGAGCGTCCCATCCGCGACCAGCGACGCTAGCCACTCTTCGAGCTCCTCGGTCCCGGGAGCTTCGTGGCTCCAGGCCGCGCGCAGCGCCCCGAGGTCCGCGACGCCGAGCGTTCGCACGATCTCGACCGCCTCGGCGCGTCCCTCCGCGAGCCGACGCAGTTCCTCCTCCTCGCTCCGCGGGAGCGCTCGGAGCGCGCGGCGCCGGCGTGCGTAGGCGGCAGACCCTCCGCCGACGCCCACCGCAAGCCCGGCCGCGACGCCGGTCGCCGCGAGCGTTTCCATCGGTCCCGGGCCGGTCGAGGAGGCCGACGGTCCCACAGGGCCGTACAACACGTCGCCGGCGGGGTCGAGGATGCGGAGGGTCCCGGCCGCGGCGGGAGACAGCGTGTAGTTCACCCACACCCCGGTCTCGCCGGCCCCGAACTCGCCGACCGCCAGGACGGTATCGCTCACGGTCCCGGGCGCGATGTACTCGAGGGTGACGAACGCTCCCGGGACCGGATCGCCGAAACGGTCCGAGACGCGCCAGAAGGTGTGATTGGTGTAGGCGCCAGCGACGGCCACCACGGGGTCGTAGAGCCGCAGATGGTCTAGGTCGGGGGTCGCGCTGAGAGCGAGGGCGGTGGCCCCGCCCGGAAGCGCGCTGCCTTCGAGGGTCACGGTGAGCGACCCGGCTTCGGCGGGAGTGACGGTGAGCGGAAGCACCCCATCGACCCACGCGGAGGTGGGGATCGCGAACGAACCTTCCGGAGAAGCGGACAGCGAACCGAGGGTCGATAGGTTGACCCAGGAGAACGCCGCGGCCCCTGTGGTCGTTCGAACCACGAGGTCGAGCGGAGCCGCGAAGGTCGGGATCGGTTCGCCGAGCGCGTCGAACGCGTGCCAGGCGAGCCCCAGCGGCTGGCCGACGACCGTGAGCGCATTCGAAGGCGCGGGCACCGGCGTCACGGTGGCGACCGGTCCGGGCCCGACGTCGACCGCGAGGGCCACCCGTACGACCGTTCCCAAGGCATCCACGACCGTGAGCGAGAGCTGGGTCGTTCCGGCGGCGGGCGGTCGGAAGTCCGCGGAAAGCAGCCCGTCCGCCGTCGCGAGGGTGGTGTTGATGGGGCGAGCTTGGTCCGAGGCGTTCCACCAGACCTTCGCCGGCAACATCCCGCCCTCGATCGAAGCGGAGAGGAGCGTGGGGATCCCGGCGAACAGCGGGGCGCTCCCCGCGGTGAGCGACCCCACCGACAGCGGGTCGACGATCTGCACGCGGACCGAGAGCGAGCGATTCGCCCCCGTTGCGTCGAGCACCCATGCCCGGGCCGAGTAGTTGCCTGCCGCGGGATAGGTGGGCGCGAACGCCCATGAGGGGCCCGGGCTCGCGAAACACGACGCGGCCCCGAACCCCGGCGCAAAACAGGCGGTGACGTACGGACCCACGCCGGAGGCGGCGACCAGATCGACTCCCAAGGTCGATCCCGCGTAGCCTACGGGGGAAGAAGGACTGAGGCTCAGCGCCGGCGGCGGAGCGACCGTGATGTTGGGCGAGACCCACGACGCTTCGGAGTGGCCGTTCGAGACATTGACCGATACCGTTCCGGCGCCCGGGGTCGGGAAGGCGAGCTCGGCCGCACAGATCACCGCGACCGCATCGGAGGTTTCCGTGGTCGTCGTGCACGGGGCGACCGTGGCTCCCGCGGCGGAGCCGGGTTCGACCGAGAGGGAGTAGGAATAGCCCGCCGCGCCGGTGGCGTTCACGGTCACCGCGACCGTGCCCCCCGCGTCCACCACGGTACGGTTGACCGCGGCCCCAGAGATCGTCGTGGGAACCGTGGCCAGGACCTCCGTAACGTTCGGGGCGAGGAACGTGTACGGGCCGATCGTGACCGAAGCTCCGACCGTGAGCGTTCCGTTGGCCCATCCCGGACCCGCGGAGACGGTCGCAACTCCGCTCTCCGGAGGCGAGAGGAATGTGTATCCCGAGCCGAGGAGCGTCCACGAGAAGGTCGGCAGGACCGGGCTCGCCGATCCGTTCGCCATCTCGGGCCAAGCGACGAAGCCATCGGAGGCCCCGCTCGCGAACGTCGTCCGCGGCGGTGCCGGGGTCATCGATAGCTGAGTGAGGTCGGCGACCCAGACGAGGTCGAACGACGAGCCGTTCTCGGAGGTCGAGAGCGCGTAGCCGGGCGGAACGTTCGCCGTGGACACGGTGAGGGGACCGAACGGCGAGGAGTACGAGGTACATTCCTCTCCGACCGATGGAGCGTAGCTGCAGGTAGTCGCGGGCGTGAGGATGTCCACCGCGAACCCTCCGCTGGCGTTGGTGGCGGTAGTGCCGGTCTCGAGCGTGCAGTTCTCGGACACCAACGTGCCGTACACTGCGGTGTTGACGTCGACCTGATTGTAGTACGAGTACGCGATCGTCACGCCGCCGGTCGAGGAGGACGAGAGGGGGCCCCCCTCGACCCGGACGACCCCATAGAAATTCGCCGGGAGGGTGGGGACCGGGCACCCTCCGTTCCCTGCTACCATCGTTCCCCGCGGGGTCGATCCGCCGCCGGGAGCCGCCGACGCACGGCCGCCCGAAGCGACGACCAGCAGGGCCACTACCAGACCTAGGAGAAAGGGGCGGCTGATTCGGAGGACGCGGGAGACGGACACCCGTACTCCGCTCGCTCGCCGTCGAGGCGAGAGCGGCGAGGGAGCAGCCCGGTCGGCCATAACCGTATCGGAATCCGGAACCCGTTCGCCGGCGACTGGAACGTGGCCTCGCCCGACGCGTTCATAGCGGGCAAGGAATCCGCGAGGTGTGCCCCGCCCCACGTCGACGTACCTAACGCCCCCTCGGCTGGCTTCACTCCCCGTCGAGTGGGAACAGCTCGAATACTCTTCCCGCGCGATTGCGTTCGCGGAGGACGGTCGTCGGTTGCTGCGGGCCTGGGGAGCTCCCGAACGACCGTGGGTGCTGTCGGTCGAACCGACGGGGGCTCGCTGGCGGGTGGAGGCGTGGGGGGTGGGCCCCGGTGCGGCTCGCGCCGCCGCACGGGCGCTCTTCTCTCTCGACCATCCTCTCGAGGAGTTCTACCGCCACGTGCGGCACGAACGGATTCTGCGAGGGACCGACCGACGCTTCCGAGGGCTCCGTCTTCCCCGGGACGCGAATCTGTACGAGGCGCTCTTGCACGCGATCGTCGGTCAGCAGCTCTCCGTGGTGGCGGCGAACGCGATCAAGCGACGGCTCTTCGCCGCCACGGACGCATTCCTTGAGGCCGACGGCATCGCGGTACCGTGCGCCCCCGCTCCGGCGCGGCTCTCCGCGCTCGGACCGGACGGGTTGCGGGCGCTCGGGATGAGCCGGGCCAAGGCGACGGCGATCGGCGCGATTGCGGTCGACGTTTCGGAGGTCGAGAAGGAAGCAAGGACCGCCGCCCTCGGGCCGCTTTCGGCTGCCCTCGACCGCCTGACGGAACGGCCCGGGGTGGGTCGCTGGACCGCCGAGAACGCCCTCCTGCGGGGGGTCGGCCGGACGGATGTCTTCGTGGGGGGCGACCTCGGGATCCGGGTCGCGCTCGACGAGTATGGGGTCGTCCCCCGAAGTGCATCCGAGGAGGAGGCACGTGCCTGGTCGGACCGCTGTTACCCGGGGTGGGGAAGCTACGCCACGCTCTACCTCTGGCGAAAGCTCGTCACGGACCGGGCTCGGAGCGCGGAGGGCTAGTCCGGTCGTTCCGTCGGTCCTCCGAGCGGGAACGTCGCTCGCGTGCCGTGTATGGCCCCGCGCGCGGTCAGCGTGCTCTCTTTCAGGAGGATCTCGGAGACGCGAAGCGACCGCGGAGGGGGTGGTGGTTCGGTCCCCGCGAGCAGCGCGAGCGCGCGCCGGTGGTGCTCGGGGGAGCGGACGCGAAAGAGTGTGACGTGCGGCACGAACCGTTCGCGGTCGGTGCGGATCCCCTCGTCCGCCAGGGCCGTCGTGACCTGCGCGGCGAGCGCCGAGGTTTCCGGGCCCCCGAGGGTCGCACCGACCCAGACGACGCGCGGACGCTCGCGCGAGGGGAAGGCGCCGACCCCCTCGAGCACGAGGTCGAACGGACGGCTCGACCGGGACGCACGGTCGAGGGCAGAGAAGATCCGGTCGAGGGAGTCGGGGGCGACCTCTCCCAGGAACGCGAGCGTGAGATGCTCGGGAGCCCCGGATGGATCCTCGGCGAGCGGTCCGACCTCGATCGCGACGAACAGCCGCACGTCCCAGCCCAAGGAACGAACGCTCTTACTCGTTCGCGTGGACGCTCGGTTCCGACCTCCCGCGGAGGACCCGGAGCGTCCAGACCTGAGCACGGTCGCGGCCGGCCCCGAGCGCGGTGAGCGTCGCGCGAACGCGCCGGGCGCGCGCCGCGTCCCCCACCACGAACAGAACGAACGCCCCCCGTGCGGCGGCCTTCCTCCATCCGTGCCGTATCCGCTCCGGGCGCAACGCCCCCGAGACCTCGGCCTCGACGTTCACGTCCCGGCCTGAGAACAGGCGCCAGGCCCATCCCCGACGCGCCCGCTCGACCTCCTCTCCGAGCTCGAAGGGGGCGCGCCCCGGCCGGAAGGGGATCTGATGGAACACGGCGTCGGGCAGGGTCGTGTCGAACCGTCCCTGTCGCAGGATCTCGACGCGATACCCGTGTCGGGCGAAGATGCGGAAAGTGGCGAGGAGCAGCGCGCGATGTTCTCCGCTCTCACGCGAAGCTCCGGTCGGGACGGTCAGGCCCAGTCGCCGTTCCCCCACCACGCTGAGCGTGACCCCCTCGGCCGATGCGTGCACGTAGCCCTCGTGAAGGGCGCGGTTCCACCGCGCCCAGAGCCGGTCGGACGCCGGGGGAAGGCCGGGGAGGGCAAGGGCGGCCGCGAGCACGGCCTCCTCTCTCAGGGGTCGTCCCTCCTCCTCCGCCGCGAGAACCGCGAGGAGCAGACGGTCGAGGGTCTCGGTGTCGTCGGGCGACCGGCCCATCGGCTCGGGCACGACTCCCTGCTCGCGTCGGGTCGCCTCCAAGGCGCTCGCCCAGTCCGCCAACCCCCCGTTCGGAAGCGCCGCGACCGCGGGCACGTTGCGGACGACCCCGGTCTCGGGGTCGAAACGTACCCCGTGGCCTGCCGGAAGGCCCGGAAGCCGGCGTTCCGCCTCGTCTCCCGAAAGACCGACCCACTCGCCGGCGGAACGGGCCGAGCGACGGGGAACCCGGAACGAGAGCACGTCGGTCAACGCGCCAGCCGCCGCGTTGCGGAGCTCGGGCGCGAGGCGGTCCGGGTACTGGGTGGCGACCAGGGCTCGCAGTCCGAACTTTCGGCTCTCGGTCAGGAGCTCGGCGACGAGCCGGGGCGCGAACCCGTGCACTTCGTCCAGGACCAGCAGGATCGGACGCTCCGACGTCCCCGGCCCCCGCCGGGCCGCAAGGCCGAGGTAGATGCGCGCGAGGACGAGCGTGCCGGCGAAGGCGGCCGCCTCGGGACCCAGTATGGCGAACGGAAGTCGGACGAAGAGCGACCGGCCCTCGGCGAGTCGGTCCTCCACGGGAAGTCCCCCGTCGACGGGGGCCAGGAGCTCTCGGAGCGCCGGAACCAGTACTACTTTGGAAAGTCGCGTTGCGGCCGACCAGAGAAAGTCCGGCTGGCGCCGCAGCACGGGCCCGAGCTCTTCGAGGAAGCGCGCGAGGTCGTCCCGGTGGGTCCTCAGCCGGGCCGCATCCCGCCGGTCCGCCTCCGTGAGGAGCCCGTAGAGGTCCACGAGCGAGCCCTCCGACTCTTGGACCAGGCGCACGAACGAGTCGAAGATGCGCTCGAGGCGGAAACCCCAGTGGAGGTCGGTGCCGTCCGGGCTCAAACGCTTCAGGGCCGCGACGAGGTGGGCCGCGGCCCGGTCCTCGTGGGCGGTTCCCGGGGCCAACGCCGCGATCCCTGGCACCGGCGGCGAAGAGACATCGATCGCGATGGCCCGTGCGCGCGCTTCCGGGCCGAGTGCGAGCAGCGCCAAAGGGGCAAGGTCTCCGTGGAGGTCTAGGACGACGACCGCGCCTCCTCGGTCGGCCTCGGCCGCCGCCTGACGCGCAAGGAACGTCGTCTTGCCGGCGCCCGAGGCACCGAAGACGACACGATGGCCATCGTCCAGGGTGGACGTGATCGATCGACCGTCCGGGGAAACCTCGGCGGAACGCTCGATAGGGCGGTTCGTCGGGGTTACCCACGCGTCGGGAGGGACCGTAGCGAGGGTGCCTCGACGCCAATCACGGAGCGCGGCGCGAGGGGCGCGGCGGGTCGTCATGGGGACCCCCACTGCCTCCTCCCACGCTTCCGCGGCGGCGACCGACACCGCATCGATCCGCCGATCGAGCTCCGTGCGCTCGGGGGTCGCGAAGCGGAAGCGTCGGATGGTCCGCAATTCTCCGTGGGGCCCCCGAACCCATGCGGTCTGGAAACCCATCCAACCGAGAGGGCCCAGGAGCGGCGCAAGGTCGGGTGGGTCGGCCCCTGCGGAAGGAGATTCCCGGAACCAGCCGGGACGCACCCTCGGCACGGCCGTGCGGATCTCTCCCGACCATCCTGCCGGCGGCTCGATCGGAGGCGGTCGAGGGAACCGTTCGAGCCGAACAGCCCGGACAGTCGGTGCGGCGGTGACGGTCTCCACGAGAGCGCACGGTCGCACCGTCACCGTGGGCACGGGGTCTCGGGCGGTCGCCTCGAAAAAGACGCCGCCCGGAGAGTCGGTCGCTGCGAGTGCGTGGGCGAGCGAACGGTACCAGCGCGCGCGGAGCGAGGTCGGTCCGTGGCAGCGCACCGTGAGGGCGTCGGTCGGGATCACGGCCGTTCTTCCCCGCCGGCGCGGCGAACGAGCGTTTCGATCTCTTCCAGCAGTACCGGAAATCGGTTCACGCGGGCGAACGTGCGGAGGACCTCGGTCTCCACGCATCGGACTTGCGCGCGGTCGACCTCCCAGAGCCGGACCCGCCAGGCGAGGCGTCCGTCCGGGAGTCGATAGAGCCGGGCCCAAGGGCGATAGGGTCCCGCGATCGGGAGGCGAAGCGCTCCGACCGGTCGGCCGGCGGCGACGGCGTGTTCGGGAACGGGTTGGCGCAGAACGGGTTCCTCTCGATTCGATACGACCTCTTCGGTCTCCACGATGGTTGCACAAATCCTCCTCCCCGTCGGCGGGCCGCGGCGAGGAGGTTTGCTCGGCGTGCCAGCAGGACCGTTCGAGGGTCCCGCCTCCGTCGACCGAGAGCCCGCTCCCGCGGCCGGACCGCCGCAGGACTCGGACGAGCGGGGATCCGGCCCCGAGGCCGGGAAGACGTCGGGCGCGGGCGAGCGTCGGATCCGCGACCGATCGCTAGGCCGGTCCGGCCCAGCGTGCGCTCACGGAAGGGCGGCCACCGAGGTTCCCGAGCTCGGGGCGACGCCGCGCGCTAGACGGCGGAGGTCGGCGGACGCACATCGACCCTCCAAGGAACAGATCGTTCCCGGGAGTCGCGCGAGAGGCCGACCGGGGCAGACGGCGGAACCGTGCCGAAGACCGTCGGGGTCCGAGGAGGGATCTCGCGATCCGACGTCGGAGCGGACGGCAGGGACGACACGGGGCCGTTCATGGGTTCGCAGCGGCATCGGTCGGAGGGAGGAGGTTCTCTCACCGCTCAACGAACGATGGAAGGTGAGCGAGAGGGGTAGGGAAAGGTCCCTCGCACGCCTGGGACACGGTGCTGTCCCCTTGCGGCGATGTGGAAGGACCTTTCCGGGGGTGGTTGCAGAGAATCGATCGACCCCGACGGTATTTGAACCGCCGCGGAGGGCTCCTGGAACACCTCCTCGGGAGGCGTTTCGGGCGCCGGGTTCGTCCGGTTACCGGGTCCGGTGACCTTCGGCCTCGGCGAGCACGATGCGGGGCAGTTCGCCTTGGATCGCCGGAGGTCGTCGCGCGTTCGCGGCGGTCCGGCTCGTCGCGCTCGACCGCGGCAGAAGCCATCGTTCACCCCAGGCGCGGAGCTCGCGCGCCGCCGGCGCGAGACCGAGCCCCATCTCGGTCAGCGAGTAGACGACCGAGAACGGACGCGTGCTGACGACGGTCCGCTGCACGACGCCCTGGCTCTCGAGGAACTTCAGGGTCGCGCTCAGGGTCTTCGCGTTGAGGCGCGTGTTCGACTTCAGGATCTCGCTGAACCGCTGGGGTCCCTCGAGGAGGCGGTGAACGATCGCGAGCCGCCACTCCGTGCCGATGACCCCAACCGCCGCGAGCACCGGGCACAACGCGCGGCCGTCACGGGTATCGCACTCATCGGGGCCTGCGGCCGGTCCGCCGGTCGTGCGGCGGGCGCGCTCCGGTTCCATCGTCTTGACCTCACCCAGCCAGACGCACGGTCCCTTTTATAGTTACTGTATGATAGTAGGTGAACCACAGTAAGTGCACTTGCCAGCGACCGCCGAACGGTCCGACGCGCGTACGTTTTCTTCGGCCTCGCTCGTCCGATACCGTGCCGCCGCGTCGACGCGAGGTCGAACTGAGCGTCGAGCGGCCCCTCGGGCCGGACCGGTCCGGTGGTGTCGTCCGCCTCTCCGCGCGCTTCGAGGTCGGGGAGGGAGCGGAGGGTCCCGCGCCGGCCGACCTGGCCCGCGAACTCGACCGTCTGACCGCGGACCTGGACTCGCTGGTCGGACCTCCGATCGCGGCCGCCCCGCTCGGGCGCCCCGACCGCGACCTGACCGAGCTCGTCGAGACGTACCGGCCGCGCCAGCGCGACCTGATCGACCTCCTGCTCGCCGACGGCGAGCTCACGCCGTCCGAGCATGCCCGTCTCATCGAGTACCTCGGACCGGAACGAGAGCCGCGGGGGACGTCCCCGGGCCCGAGGCCCGTCGCCGAGACCGACCGCCTGATCGCGACCGTCCCGATCGACCGACCGGCATCGGCGTCCCCCGCCGCTTCCGTCTCCCCGACGAAGGCCCTCGAGAGCGCCCGACCGGTCGCCGAGCTCCTGAAGACCTACCAGATCGCCTCGTTGCGGCAGGCCGGTGCGGTGCGCGGCCGACGGGAGATCTCCTTCGCGGAGTACATGGCGCTGAAGCGGCACTTCGAGGAAGAGGAGACGCGCACCGGCTCCCGGACTCCCCGCGCCCCGAGCTAGGCAGCGCCGCGACGGGCGGGCGCCTCGGCCGCCGGCGCTGGGCACAGGGTCACTGCGAGCAGGCCGACATCGGTGATCCCGCTGCGCATCGGCACCGCCCGGGCCCGGCCGGCCCGGGTTCGGGCGCTCGAATCGGTCGGAGCACCGACCACGGCTCCCGGCGGGAAATCGGGAGCTCCGATCGCTCCGGCGGTGCGGAAGAGGCCGACGCTCATCTCCCGACGGCGAACCTGGGCGGTGGACCGCGAGAGGAACCGGCCGAGCGCGGGCCCCTCGTCGACGCCCTCGGGGAGGCCGAGGGTGGTCATCGCGAACACCCCGACCCCTTTCGTGCGGCTTTCCGCGGACAGCCGCTCCGCGGCGACGAGCTCCTCGCTGCGGGCGAGGAAGCGGTCCGCGCCCTCCTCGGGGCCATCGTGCATCTGGAGGAAACCGAGACGGCTCGTCCAACCCTTGTCGAACAGGGTGTCCGCGGCCGCCCGGAGCGCGTCTGCGGGACTCGCGACGACGACGGGAGCGACGATACGCGCCGGGAGCGGCGGTTCGTCCGGCCCTCCCGGCGCCAGGCCCTCGCGTACGGCGAGAGGGAGCCGAGAGGCGAGGCCGAGCCGCTCGAGGAGCGCCCGGGCCTCGGCCCGTTCGGACGAGGCGACCGGTCGCATCGGACCTCCGCCGACCGCGGTCGGACCGTCGCCCCGCTCGACGATGAGGGTCGCGACGTCCGCCCGAGGCACGGTCCCCGCAAGGCGTCCGCCGACGCCCCCGGTCCCGAGGACCCGGGCGAGGAGGCCGACCTCCCGGCCGGTCGCCCCGCCCTCGTGCGCTCGGCGAAGGAACTCGCCGAACTCTTCCGCGGTCGCACCGGCGGGCGGGAGCGCGAGCGCCCGGAGGCTCCCCGGGGAGAGCAGCACGAGCAGGAGGTCCTGCTCCGAGAGGCCGTCCGCGAGCTCCGCGGCGGCGGCGACGACCTGGGGGGCTTCGGGAGCGCCTCCCCACCCGGGCGCGAGGGTGATCCCGCGGAACGGCAGCTCGGAAGGTACGGGCTCGGGACTCGCCACGAACCCTTGCGTGAGCCGGTCGCCGATAGCGTGCAGGGCGGCGAGCGCCATCGAGTTCGCCGCGTGGCCGAACGCAACGAACGCGACGTCCCGATACCGACCGTCGGCCACGAACCGGTTTCCTAGGCGCAGCGTACCACTCTCCCGTCGGACCGCGAGCCGCACGGACCGGTAGGCGTCCGCCGCGGTGACCGCGGAGCGGTAGGCGAGGCTCTGCATCGGGTCGGGGCCCTTCGGTTCGGGCTCGCCCGGCGGAAACGGGTCCCAGGGGAATGGGCCGATCACGACGGGCGGGAGCGGACGGCCGGGACAAGAGGATGGCGGGCCACGTCAGCCGAGCTGGAGCCGCTCGGCGACCGCGGGGGCGCGGGGGGCGAGGAACCGGGCCGGGGAGAAGACGGCGGGGTCGAGGTCGGTCACCTCTCCGAGCACGGCCTGGGCTACCCGACGGGTCGCGGCCGGGGCGAGCATGAACCCGTGGCCCCCGAACCCGTTCGCCTGCACGAACCCCTTCAATCGCGGGTCCTCGCCGATCATGGGCAGACCGTCGGGGGTATCGTCGTAGAATCCGGACCAGGCCCGCAGGACCCGGACCCGGGCCAGCCGTGGGAGGAGGCCCACGAGCGCGGAGGCCATGGCGGTCAGGAACTTCGGGGAGCTCGGCATCCCCGAGGCGGTGCCCGGGCGGTGCGACACGGTGAGCCCCCCGACGACCTCGCCGCGCACCGTCTGGCTGAAGTAGAGCCCATCGGAGATCCGGACCACCATCGGATCGAGGAACGGCTTGAGCGCCTCCGTCGCCAGGATCTCGTGGCGCGTCGCGACGTTCGGTACATCGAGCCCGGCGCGGCGGGAGAGGTCGCCGGACCAGCCACCGGCGGCGTTCACGACCGACGAGGCCGTGACCGCGCCGGCCGACGTGCGGACCCCGGCGACGGCCCCGTCGCGTACCTCGACCCCGAGCACCTCGATGCCGAAGACGACGTCGACCCCGAGGGACCGCACGGCTTCGTAGACCCCCCAGACCGCCGGGAAGGGGTAGAGCGTCCCGTCGGAACGAAGGTACGTCCCGCCGACGACCGAGCCCGGGGCGATCCCCTCTACCCGGCGGGCCACCTCCTCGGGCCCCAGGACCTCGGAGGGCAGGCCTTCCGAGCGCACGAGGTCGTGCACGGTACGCAGGCGCTCGAGCTCGGCGGTGCTCTCGGCCACGAACAGATAGCCGGTCTGACGGAACCACGGGTTGTAACCGAACTCCCGGCCGAACCGTCGGTACGCGGCGACCGATTCGCGCGCGAGGCGCACGGTCGCCCGGGTCTCCCACTGCTGCCGCACCCCTCCGCCGTTGCGGCCCGACGCGCCACTGGACAGGAAACCGCGATCGACGACCAGGATCGGTCCCGCGCCCGACCGGGCGAGATGGAGGGCCGTGAACAATCCGACGATCCCTCCGCCCACGACCACCGTTCGGTACGTTGTGCGCGGGAGCGGCATCAGGCAGCCTCGGCGGTGGTCGACGGGTCGAGCTCGGCGAGAGCTCCGAGGGGTGTGGGAAAGACGGGCGGCCGTGTCGTGATCGTGCCGACCTCGGCCGTCGGTCGTCCCTCGAGGATCGAGAGCAGGAGGAGCACGTCCGGGACGCAGTAGCGTCCCTGGCAGAGGCCGGTCCCGAACGCCGAGTATCGCTTGACGACCTCGACCCCCCGGTAGCCGGCGCGCGTCGCCGCCTCGACCTCCCGGAGGAGCACGTCCTCGCAGCGGCACGCGATCCAGCGTCCGCGACGGGGCTCCCGCAGGAGCTCCCGGTAGTATCCCTCGAGCTCGGCCGGCCCCTCCGCGCGGACGCGGGGCAACGGGGGGAGTGCACCCTCCGCCCGGCCGGCGACCGCGTCCGAGACCCGGTCGGCGGCGGCCTCGTCCGCGCTCTCCAGCACCCCGGCGGCCGTGCCCACGGCGTAGAGGCCGTTTACCGTGGTCATCCCGTGGGGGTCGAGGAGGGGATAGTAAGCTCCGGTCCCCGCATGCCAGGCCATCCGGGCCCCCGCGAGCGGGAACAGCTGCGCGCTGGGCAGGCGACGATGCGCGAGCACGACCGCGTCCCCTGCGAGCGAGAAGTGGGGGCCGCCCCCACGGGCCTGCAGGTCGAGCCCGCGGACCCTCGACCTTCCGCGGGCGCGCAGCACGAGCGACCGCGGGTAGAGGGGGATGCCGCGCTCCGACGCGGCGCGGACGACGTCCGGTCGGATCTCGCCCGGGGCGACGACCGCCGCCACCCGATGACCGAACCGCTCCAGGACGTCCTGGACGCGCCGGTCTCCTCCCACCACGATCGCCCGACGGAACCACGTCCGCTCTTGCGCCGGCGTGAGGGACATCGCCGCGTCCGCGGTCAACACTCCCGGTCGGTCGTTTTCCCCGAAGAGGAGGGAGGCGTCGTACCCTCCGCTCGCGACGACCACCGCGCGGGCGTGCGCCGCTACCCCGCCGCCGGCGGCGTCGAAGCCGAGAAGCATGAACGGGAACGCTTGGTCCGGTTGGGGCGGAGTGAGGAACGAGACCGAAACTCCGTTCCAAAGGTCGGCCCCCGCTACGGCTGTCGCGTCGGTGCGCCGCTCGATCAGGAGCGGACGTATGCCTCGGGAAACGAGACGCTCGACGACCGCGCGTCCGCTCGCCCCGGCGCCGACCACCGCGACCTCGGCGGTCCGGACGACGGGCGTAGGAGTCGTAGTACCCGGGGAGGACCCGGAGGGAAGCGGACCGTACCCGGAGAGTCGCCGGACCACGCGGTGGTAGAGAGGGATCGCGAACGCCGGTCTCCGGAACGCTCGGAACGGGTCGATCCCCTGAGGGAAGAGCGTGTCCAGTACGCCGAGGACGTCCCAGCGGACGGAGGGCCAACCCCGTGGGGTGTCGACCCGGTCCTCCTCGGAGGGGAGGTACCGACACGAACGAACGGTCGGGTCCCCGTTCACCCGGAGCAGACACCCGGTGCACTGGCCGATCCCGCAGAACGGGGCGCGGGGACGGTGGTAGCGGAGCGACCGTTCCAGCACGGGCAGGCCATCGCGCGAGAGGGCCGCGAGCAGCGATTCCCCGGGTCGGGCGTCGGTCGCCCGTCCACGATAACGGAACCGACGCGACGGCGCTCCACCCATACGGAACGGCGGGCGTCACCCCGAAGGAGCGTATTTAGGGTGCTGCCGGCCCGGGCGCTCGTCGGTCCGGCCGACAGAAAAGGCGGAGTCGCGACCGAGGCTATATAGACAATAGTGACTCGACCCGACTACCAACAATGCGGAGCAGTGGCGGTTTCCACGGTCGGCGGATCCAGAAAACCGGTGGGTCGACCTACATCATCTCCCTCCCGAAGAACTGGGTCACCGCCCGAGGGCTGCGCCCGGGGGACGTCCTCCTGTTCACTCCGCGCGCCGACGGTTCGCTCACCGTGTTCGCGGAGTCGGCCGGCCCCGCGGCATCGGAGCGTCGGGTCATCGAGGTCTCGAACGACATGGAGACCGAGCACCTCTTCCGACGGCTCATCGCCGAGTACATCGCGGGCTACCCGCTCCTCGAGGTCCGTACCCCGGGACGGATGAACCCTCGCACGCGCGAGGTGGTCCGCAGCTTCGGTCAGCGGATGATCGGCCCCGAGATCCTCGAAGAAACGGCGGAGTCGGTGATCCTGCAGGACGTGGTAGGCTCGAACCCGCTCCCGATCCCCTCGATCATCCGGCGGGAGCACCAGATGGTCCGCGCGATGCACGCGGACGCGATGGCGGCCTTCCGCACCCGCGACGCGTCGATCGCCCGAGACGTCATCGAACGGGACTGGGAGGTCGACCGCCTCCACTGGTTCCTCGAGAAACAGGTGACGAGCGCGCTCCGGGACGCGCGGATCCTCGCGACGCTCGAGCTCTCGTTGCCGGAGTGCGCGACCTACCTGCTCGCGTCGCGCCTGCTCGAACGGATCGCGGACCATGCGGTCCGGATCGCCGAGACCGTCACGATCCTCGGCAAGGAGCCGACCCCTGCACGCCTGGTCACGGAGCTCGACCGGATGGCCGAGGCCGCGGCGACGGCCCTCACCGACGCTCTCGACAGCCTCGACCGCCGCGACATCGAGAAGGCGAACGAGGTGATCGACACGGCGAAGGAGCTCCGGCGCGAGCGTGACAAGATCCTGCGGGAACTCGGCTCGAAGCGCGGCCGCCTCGCCGTCGGACTTGCCTACATCCTCGAGAGCCTCGAACGCAGCGCGTTCTACGCGAGCGACCTCGCCGAGATCGCGATCAACCGGGCGGTCGAGGGGCGGGCCAACGAACCGCCCGCGGCACCGGCCGCGCGCAAGGCCGTCGCTCAGGTCCCGGGCGCGTAGCGGACCTCGAGGTCCTGGAAGACGTCCGTCACGTCCTCGCAGCGGTCCGTGATGACCTCGAGCCGCTCGTAGAAGTCCTTCCACTTCAGGATCTCGACCGGGTCGCGCTCGTCGGCGAACAGCTTCTCGAGAAGGTCCCGCAGCAGGTCGTCCGCCTCGTTCTCGAGCCGGTTCACTTCGACGATCGCACGGTCGAGGTTCGCCGGCGATCCGCGATAGAGCTCGTCTAGGCCGAGGATCCCGTCGCCTACCTGAGCGACCGACCGCACGACGATCTCCGCGAACCGGGCGAGCTCGGGACGGTTCTGCTCGAGCCGGTAGGTCCGTACGCGGGCGGCGACGGACTCGATCCCGTCCACGATGTCGTCGAGCGCGCTCGCGAGGTGTCCGACCTCGGCTCGGACCTCCGAGGAGAGCCGACGCGTGTTCAGCTCCACCCAGATCCGGTGGACCTCCTCGTCGGCCTCATGTTCGATGCTCTTGATGCGGGCGACCTTCGCTTCGCGGTCCGTTGACGGGTCGGCCAGCAGTTCCTTCAGTGCGATCGCCGCCTGCTGCGCGGTCAGCGAGAGCGAGCGCAGATACGTCGAGAACCTCCGCACGAGGATCCCCAGTTCGTCCTCGCCCGAGGCATCCTCGAGGGACTTCTGGGACGTCTCGGGAAGAACGACCACGGTGATGACGAGTCCGAGGAACGAGACGCCGGCGAGCACGCCGAAGAACCATGGGAGTCCGTACGTCGCGTAGAAGCCCGCGAAGACGAACACGGCGAGCACGGCCCCGATCTTCCCCGCAGCGGCCGCGATCCCGTGCCCGGTCGTTCGGAACGCCGTCGGGAACAGTTCGCTCGGGTAGACGAACGTCGTCGTGTTGGGACCGGCGTTCGCGAAGAAGAACGTGAGCCCGTAGATCGCGAGGAACGCGGGAAGGATCCCGATGAGCGTGTTCCATCCGAGCGCGAGAGTGAGGAACGCGCAGGCCATCACGCCGAACCCGATGTATTGGAGGGGGCGCCTCCCGACCCGGTCGATCAGCGCGACCGCGACCCAGTATCCCGGGACCGAGGCGAACAGGGCGATGAGAACGTTCCCGATCGCGAGCCGTCGGACCTGCTCGAGGGCGGGATACGACGCTGCGCTCGCGAACCCGATCTGCTTCAGGATGAGCGGGTTGAAGATGTTCGTCGAATAGAACGCGATGTCAAGGAGGAACCAGGTGGCGGCCGTGCCAAAAAGGAGGAGGCCGTAGGTGCGCAGGATCTGACGGAGCGGGACGCCGGCGGGGCGTGCGGTCCCCGAGGAGGTCATGGCCACCCCTGTGATCGACCCGACGGTGCTGGCCGCGGCCCCGGCCCTTCCGTGGGCCAGCTCGAACCGAGGGGTCTCGGGAAGCCGGCTCCGGAAGTAGATCGTCAGGAGCGCCGGCACCGCTCCCAGACCGAGCACGAGACGCCAGTCGAGGGTGAGGTTCGGGACGAGGTACACGACCGCGAGGCTCGTGCCCGCGCCGGCGAGGAGGCCGAAGCCCTGCAGCGCGAAGACGCTCGCGACCAGTCGCCCCCGGCTGCGCACGTTCGAGTACTCGCTCATGATCGTCGCGCTCAGCGGGTAATCCCCGCCGACCCCGACGCCCAGGGCGAACCGCCAGAGGATCAGTACCGTGAGCGTGGAGAGCCCGCCGATCGGCAGGCTGAGCGCGCTTCCGACAGCGCCGATCGCCATCAGCGTCAGCGTGAACAGGTAGACCCGGCGGCGTCCGAGTCGGTCCCCTAGCCAGCCGAACAGGACCTGGCCGCACGCAGCCCCCATGAGCGCGGACGACCCCAGGAACGCGAGCTCGGTGTGTCCGATCGTCCCGCCCGGGGAGACTGCGACGAGGATCGGAAGGACGAGCGAGATCACGAAGAGGTCGTAGGCATCGGTGAAGAACCCCATGCCCGCGACCACGATGGTCCGAAGGTGGAACCGCTGGAGGTGGGCGGAGTCGAGCGCGGCGAGGATCCGGCGAGAGTCGGGGGGAATCCCCGCAGAGGTCGGCTCGGGAGCAAGGGGGACCGGGACCACGTCGCCGCGGACGAGTCGAGGTGTACTTAGCCCGTGGCCGTGGCGGCGGGAAATTGCGGATCCTAGGGCCGAGGCCTACGGCGAGCTAGGCCGGCCGAACGCCGCCTCGAGCAGACGCTCGATATCCACGGGAGTCGGGACCCGCGGGTTCGCGAGCACCGCGGGCGAACGCAGGGTGTTCGATACGATCGCGGACCGCGCCGCGTCCAGCGACGCTCGGTCGACCCCGGCCACCGAAAGCGTGGCCGGGAAGCGGAACGTCTCGAACGTCCGCACGAGGCGGGTGGCCAAGGGGGTCGACGTCCGGTCGTCCGACCGGGCGGACGCTTTCGTGAGCGTTTCGATGCGGTCCCGGGCCGAGGGTCGGTCGAACTCGAGGACGTGCGGCAGGAGGATCCCGAGCAGCCGTCCGTAGGAGAGGCCGGTCCGAGGCATCAGCGACCGCGCCAGGGCGTGAGCGACGCCCCGTTGGGCGTTGGACGCCGCCAGGCCAGCGCCGGTGGCGGCGAAGTGCAGGGCCGACCGGGCGTCGGGGTCGTCGCTCCAGCGCAGCGCGTGCGGTAACCGATCGAGGACCGTGACGACCGCGTCGACCGCGAAGGCATCCGAGAACGGATTCGCCCAGGCGGAGAGGTAGGCTTCGGTGGCCTGGGCGAGCGTCTGGAACGCACCGTCGAGCACGAGATCATGCGGCAGAGCGGCCGCGAACGTCGGGTCGACCAGCGCCCAGTCGGGAGTGAGCGCGCGGTGGGCGAGCTCGACCGGGCTGTGGTCGGGGTCCCACAGGTCGGAGGTCCAGCTCGCTTCGCTGCCGCTCCCGCTGGTCGTCGGGATCGCCACACACCGCATCCGGGGAGGGTCCGGGAAATCGAGAACGGGGGTGACCGACTCCCAGGCGAGCTCGGAGCGCTCGGCTCCCAGCCGTGCGGCCTTCACGGAGTCGATCAGTCGACCTCCGCCGACGGCAACGACCCAATCCGCCCCGGCCCCTCGCAGGCGGGCGGCGAGCCGGTCCAGCTCGTCCCTTTGGTCCGGGGTCGCAAGGTCGTCGACGACCTCGACGGTCGTCTCCGACTTCTCGAGCTCTTCGACCACGCGTCGGTGTCCCCCGGCGCGGGCGACGGTCGGGTCCACGACGACGATGGCCCGCCGGGCTCCGAGACCGCTGAGCTGTTCGATCGCGCCCGGTCCCCACGCGATCCGGGGGGAGGTGAAGAAGCCGGTCATCGCGCTCCGCGGCGGATCGCCGTCATCCCTGGGAGGAGGGACCTTCGCGGCAGCGCTGACAGGCCCCCGTGAGCGAGAACGCGATCCCGTCCACGCTCCAGCCGTCGGGGTGACGCGCCGCGAGCTCGGTCAGGAGATGGCGGTCGAGCTCGGTCAGCTCGATCCGCTGGATTCGTCCGCACACCCGGCAGACCACATGGGCGTGAGGGTCCTCGGCCAGGTCCACGTTCGGGACCCGCGGGCTTCTCGGTTCCCGGGGGGGCGCCGACGGTTTCGCTACCCGCGCGGGCTTCCGCGGAGGACGGGTCGTCCGGACCATCGTACGCTCGGACCGCGCCGCGCTATTTAGGGAGTCGGAGGCGGCCCCCGTTCCGCCCCCGTTCGAACGCACGAAGGGTCGCCTCGGTCGACCCCGGGTTCGTCGAGGTTATCTAGCATCGCAGGTCGAATGGGGTCGTGTCCGATCCTTCCTCCACGACCCCGGCAGCCCCGACGCGGAGCGCCCCCGGGCGCCTCCGCCATCTCAGTGCGGTCCTCCTCGGGCTCCTCGTGGTCCAGTGCGTGCTCGGGGTGGCTCTTGCCATGTACGTTTCGCTGCCCTCGTCCCAGACCGCCCTCTCCGTGTTCACCTCCGTCCCGCTGCTCACCGCCCACATCGTGATCGCCTTCCTCCTCGTCGCCGTCGCGGCCTACGCGACCGCCCTCGCCGGGCGGCTGCGGCTCGCCGGGACCACGTGGCTCGAGGCTCTCACGCTCCTGTTCCTTCTCTTCGCGCTCCAGGAGGGGTTCGCGTACACGTTCAACCAGATCAACGCGTATGACCTCGGCATGGTGGCCGGGTTCCTCGGAGCGCTCGTGGTGCAGATCGTCGTGATGTCCCGCGTCGTTCGGGCCGCACGGACCGCCAGGCCCCCTTCCGCGGAGTCCTCACGGGCATAGTCCCTCCGCCCCGATGCCCGTCGGAGAGTCGGCGACGGTAGGTGCGGGGAGAGGGATTTGAACCCACGAACCCCTACGGGACCAGACCCTGAATCTGGCGCCTTTGGCCAAGCTTGGCAATCCCCGCGCGTCGGCCCCTACGCCACGCGACCTATATCTCCGGCGGGGGCCCCGCCGCTACCGGCCGGTCGATGAAGTCGGCCCGCGGAGCGCGGTAAGGATTCGGTGCGCTCGGAGCGACCGCGGGCCTGCCGACCGCAGCGACGCTACGCCGTGGCGGTCCGGTCCGCGCGTACCGGCGGAACCAGCTCGGCGGCCAGGACATCGAGCGCTTCGCGCACGGTCGCCTTCTCGTGCACGATCGTGCGCAAGGCCTTCAGCATCGCGACAGGGTGGTCGGATTGCCAGATGTTCCGTCCCATGTCGATGCCGTGCGCCCCCTCGTCGATCGCGCTGCGCGCGAGACGGAGCGCCGCCTCGTCGCTGTCGAGCTTCGGCCCGCCCGCGACCACCAGGGGGACAGGGCATCCCTCGACGACCTTCGAGAAACCCTCGCAGTAGTACGTCTTCACGAGGTGCGCCCCAAGCTCTGCCGAGACCCGGCAGGCGAGGGAGAGGTAGCGTGCGTCGCGCTTCTCGAGCTCCTTGCCGACCGCCGTGATCGCCATCACCGGGATCCCGTGCTCCTCGCCCTCGTCCACGAGGTCGCCCAGATGGGTCAGCGACTCGTGCTCGTGGGGGGCGCCCACGAAGACGCTCATCGCGACCGCGCTGACGTTGAGGCGGGCGGCGTCAAGGATCGACGTAGTGATCGCCTCGTGCGAGAGGTCCTCCTTGAGGACCGTCGCGCCCCCCGACACCCGAAGGACGATCGGGGTTCGGGTCGTGGGGTCGACCGCGTGGCGGAGGATCCCCCGGGTGAGGGCAAGGGCGTCCGCGTGCGGCAGGAGCGGGGCGATCGTCGCGCGCGCGTTCTCGAGGTGGTGGGTCGGGCCCATGAAGTAGCCGTGGTCGACCGCCAGCATCACCGTGTTTCCGCTCACCGGCGAGAACATCCGGTGCATGCGGTTCGCCATTCCCCAGTCCATGGTCGTTCGCTCCACCCCCGAAGGGTTCCCGATGCCTCTTAGAACTTACTCCGCTCGGCCGGCCTCGGCCGCCCGGCGCGACACCGGCACGCGTCGGTCCTCCTTGACCCGGTTCAGCACGACCTGTGTGTTCGAGCGCTCGACGTACGGGTCCTGGAGCGCGTGTTTGACGAACCGGTCGAGGTCGCGGCGGTCGCGGAACCGACCGATGAGCAGCGCGTCGTTCTCGCCCGTCACGTCGTAGATCGCGTAGGCCCGGGGGTCCCGGGCCAGCCGCTCCTCCACCTCCCGCAGTCGGCCCTTCGAGATCCGGATCCCCACCGCGGCCCAGAGGTCCCAACCGAGCTGTTCGTCGTCGAGGACCGGGATGTAGCCCCGGATGACCCCCTGAGCCTCCATTCGGCCGATGCGGGAGCTGACGGTCGTCGGAGAGACCTCGAGGCGGTGGGCGATCTCCCGGTGGCTGCGACGCGCGTCAGCGTTCAGTTCCTCGAGGATCGACCGGTCGAGCTCATCGATAGTGGACGTTCGACGCATAGATGTCAAACTCAGCGGCTGAAATTAAGTTTGATGGGTCGGAAACTGGATACATCGCCAAAAATCCGAGAACCGACTTGATGTAGATACGAACGCTCTGGGTCTCGGGGGCGGACGGGTGCCAACCAAGAAATCGACGAAACCGGCGGACGGAGGGGCGGCGATACTCGAGAAGCTGAAGGCGGACAAGGTCCGCTGGGTCCAGTTGTTCTACACCGACGTGGTCGGTGGCTACCACATGGTCTCGGTCCCACTCGCAGGGATCGAGCCCGAGATGTTCGAAGCAGGGGTCCCGAAGCTCGACGGCTCGTCCGTCCGCGGTTTCCGGGAGATCTTCGAATCTGACATGCTGCTCATTCCGGACGCCCGGACGCTCGCCCGGATCCCTTGGAATCCCGATTCGGGAGGGACGGCCCGGTTCATCTGCGACATCCGGATCGGCGCCGCGAGCGAGCCGTACGAACACGACTCGCGCGGCGTGGCGCGGAAGGCCGAGCGGGTTCTCGCCGACGCGGGGTATGACTGCTCCTACTGGGGCCCCGAGATCGAGTTCTTCGTTTTCGATTCGGTCCAGCTCTTCCCTTCCGCCCAGGCCGTCCACGACGCCTGGTCCGGCGCGGGCTACCTCATCGCCGACGCCGAGGCTCCGTGGCAGAACGGTCCGACCCAATCGCTGGTCCGTTTCAAGGACGGGTATCACCGCACGCCGCCCCACGACCCCCTTGTCGGACTGCGGGACGAGATGTGCAACGTTCTGACGGACGACTTCCGTCTCACGGTCGATGCTCACCATCACGAAGTGGCGACGGCGAGCCAGTCGGAGATCACTATCCGGTTCGACGAGCTCGTGCCGACGGCGGACCACGTCCAGGACGTCCGCTACGTGATCCGCAACGTGGCGGCCCGCCACGGTAAGGTCGCCTGCCTGATGCCGAAGCCCCTCTACGGTGACAACGGGACCGGCATGCACACGAACCAGTCCCTATGGACGAAAGGCCGGAACATGTTCTACGACGCGTCCGACCCGTACGCCGAGGTCAGCCAGACCGGGCGGTACTACATCGGCGGGCTCCTCGAACACGCCCGGGGACTCTGCGCGATCACGAACCCGACCACGAACTCGTATCGGAGGCTGGTCCCGGGCTACGAGGCACCGGTGTTCATCGCGTGGAGCAAGGCGAACCGCTCGGCGAACGTCCGGATCCCCTTCTACCACCGGGGGAAGCCGAGCGTGAAGCGGGTCGAGTACCGCACTCCCGATTCGGCGGCGAACATCTACCTCACCGAGGCCGCGCTCGCGCTCGCGGGGCTCGACGGGATCCGGCGGAAGATCGAGCCTCCGCCGCCGGTCGATGAGAACATCTACAAGCTCACCCCGGCCAAGCGACGCGAGCTGCGCGTTCGGGAGCTCCCCGGCTCGCTCAGCGAGGCGCTCGACTGCTTCGAGGCCGACCACGCGTTCCTGAAGCCCGCGTTCTCGAACTCGCTGCTCGAGACGTACGTCGAGCTCAAGCGGCAGGAACAGCTCGAGCTGAACCTGCGCCCCCACCCGTACGAGTTCTACAAGTACCTCGACCTCTGACGCGGCCGTACGCCCAACCCTTTCATCCTCCCCGACCTCCCTGGGCCGTGGAGGCGCGATGACCGAGGCCCACCGCTGGACGAACGGCCGGGTGCTCACGGGGCGACGGACGGTCCGGGCCCTGCTCGCCGAGGACGGTCGTATCACGGCCGCCGGCACCGAGGAGGAGGTCTCGCGGGCCTCGCCCACGGGCGTCGAGGTTCACGACCTCAAGGGTCACCTCGTGCTCCCCGGGCTCATTGATGCGCACCTTCACATCGCCGAGCTGACCCGATACCGAGAGGGATTGGACCTGCGGGGCGCCCCATCGATCTCCGCGCTGGTCGAACGGGTCCGCGCTTGGGCCGATGCCCATCCCGGGGGCGCGATCGTCGGCCGCGGCTGGCACGTCGAACAGTTCCGGGAGACTCGGGCCCCGAACCGGGACGACCTCGACCGGGCGGCCGCCGACCGACCGGTCGTTCTCTACCACGCCAGCGGTCACGTCGCCGCCGTCAACGGTCGGGCGCTCGCCCTCGCCGGCCTCGACACCGACTTTCCCGGTCCGGCCGGGGGCCGGGTCGGCCGGAGGTCGGACGGTACACCGAACGGCCTCCTCTATGAGGAGGCGATGCGCCCGGTCACCTCGATCGCCACGGCCGCGTTCCCTCCGGAACCGGAAGCGCTCGCCCGGACCCTGCGGTCCGCGGCCGCGTTCGGTCTGACGACCGTCGCCACGATGAACACGGGCCGGGAGGAGCTCGCGGCCCTGCGCGCGCTGGAGGACGCCGCGGCCCTGCCGGTCCGGGTGCGGGCCTACGTGCGCCTCTCCCTCCTCGAATCGTTCGCCCCCTCGGACATCGAGGGGACCCGGGCCGACGGGTTCTACCGCGTCCCGGGAGTGAAGGCGTTCGCCGACGGAGCCTTCGGGCCCCGGACGGCTTGGCTCTCTCACCCGTACGCCGATGCTCCGGACGAGTTCGGGGTCCCGGTCGGGACCGAGGACGAGCTCTCGGAAGCGCTCGCACGCGCGGTGGAACGGGGGCTCGCTCCGGCGGTGCACGCGATCGGGGACCGCGCGGTCGAGCGGGTGCTGCGCCTCTTGGAACCCGTGGCGGGCGCGACCCGGGCCCCGGGGCGCATCGAACACGCGGCCCTCACGCCGCCCGAGCTCCTTCCCACCCTCGACCGGGTCCGGCCCGCGCTCGTCGTACAGCCCGGGTTCGTCTGGAGCGACGCGTGGCTCTCGCACCGCCTCGGAGCGGCACGAGCGCGGTGGGCCTACGCCTTCCGCACGCTCGCCGACCGGGGCCACCTTTTGGCGGGATCGAGCGACGCGCCGTACGACCCGCTCGACCCGTGGCGAGGCCTCGCGGCGTGTCTCGCGCGGTCGGACCCGGTGGGTCGGTCGGCGAACCCGGACCCGGCCGAGGCGATCCCGGCGGAGGAAGCGGTCATCCTCTACACTGCGAACGCGGGCCGGGCCCTGGGCGAGCCGGACCTCGGTACGCTCGAGGTCGGGGCGCGTGCGGACCTTCTCTGGACGCGGGCCGCCGACCTTTCCCGTGCCCTCGCGGCCGGTACCTCCGCGGTCCGGGAGACCTGGGTCGCGGGGCGTCCGGTCCCGACCCGGAACGCTTCGGGCGGAGAGTAACGGCCAAACCCTCGGGCGAATTCGCGGACCCGTGGCCGCCGGGGCGGAGATCCCGCTCATGAAGGAGTTCTCGCCGACCATGCGCGTCGATGTGCTCGTCTCGGACTGGAAGGCGGGCCTCGACCCCCTGATGCCCGAAGAGCGGCGCGAACAGCAGCTCTACGAGAAGGCCTGGGAGGCCTACCACGACGGCGACTACGGGTTCGGGCTCTGGTGCTGGCATGAGTGCGACCGGTTGACGAACAACCTCAACGGGAACATTCGGGAGGTGACCCGGGTCCTCGGTCCGGGCCGGTACTTCGGCTTCTCCCATCGAAAGGTGGTCGCGAAGGCGGTACCGATCGAACGGATCTACCGGCCGCGCAAGGGGGACATGAGCACGCCGCGCACCGACGCATTCGTCCTGCCGCATTACCAGGTCCTGTGCGTCTACCTCGCCCACGCCGACGCGGGAGACCCCAAGGCACGGGCGTTGCTCGAGATCGCGCTCGGCGAGCTCGAGGACCGGCGCCGGGCGGACCCGTTCCTCCGGCACTTCGAGACGTTCCGCGACCTTCTGGCACGGACGTCCGCCCTCCCCGCCACGGCTTCCCCTCCGCCGAGGGCCGAGGCGATCCCGCCGCCCGCCGAAACCTCCGGCCCGAAGGGCCGCCCGCGCCGCCGTTCTTCGGGATAGCCTCAGGATCCGCCCCCCGAAGCCTCGTATATCGGTACCTCTTCGGCGCCGCCGACGGGGGAGCGAGATGCGCGCGGTGGTGCTCGGGGGCGGAGGGCTGACGGGGCGGTGCGCGGTCCGGGACCTCGCGACCGGCGGGGTGTTCGATTCGGTCGTAGCGGCCGACCTCGACCCCCATCTGGCCGAGGCCGCCGCGAAGGCCGCCGGAACGAAGGCGACGGCCGTGACGGTCGACGTCCGGGACCGGACCTCCGTCGGAAAGGTCCTGGACGGGGCCGATGTGGTGGTCAACGCGGTCCAGTACACGTTCAATCTCGTCGTCATGGAGGCCGCGCTCGCGGCCCGGGTCCCCTACCTGGATTTCGGAGGGCTCTTCCACACGACCCGCCGTCAGCTCGCGCTGGACGCACGGTTCCGGGAGGCCGACCTGCTCGCGATCCCGGGACTCGGTCAGGTGCCGGGGATCTCGAACGTCCTCGCGATGGAGGCGGCCCGGGACCTGGAGCGGGTCGATTCGGTCGTGATCCGGGACGGCTGGCGCGACCTCACAGTCGGGGCCCCCGAGATCTCGTTCACGTGGTCGCCGAGCACCTTCCTCGACGAGATGATCCTTCCGGCCATGGTCTTCGAGGGAGGGGACTATCACGAGTACCCGCCGATGAGCGGTGCGGAGGACTACGACTTCGACGCGCCGGTGGGGCGGACCCGCGTCTACCGGACCCTGCACTCCGAGCCCGCGACGCTTCCCGAGAGCCTGAAGGCGAAGGGGATTACCCACTGCGAATGGAAGGAAGGCGGGCCCGGGATCGAGGTGCTGCGGACGATGTCGCTGCTCGGCCTCGGCTCCGACCGGCCGCTCGACGTGCGGGGCGCGTCCGTGACCCCGCGCGATTTCACCCTCGCGCTCCTGAAGCGCGAGAAGCTCCTCGGGGCGCCCGAGGGGATCACGGTCGATGACTGGGAGGTCTGCGACATCGAGGTCCGCGGAAGGGGCGCCGGCGGGCCGGCCCTCCGACACGCCCTCGCACGCTTTCCCCCTCGCCCGGACTGGAACCTCACCGCCACCGAGTATGCCGTGGGCGTCGCCGGAGCGGTCGGGGCCGAGCTGATCGCCGAGGGAGCGGTGACCGCCCGCGGCGTGGTGCCGCCCGAGCGGTGCGTGCCGGCCGGACCGTTCCGCGCCGCGCTCGCGCGCCGCGGGATCGAGACCACCATCTCCCCGCCGGAACCGCCGCTGCCCCCGCTCCGGAAGAGTTGAAACCCCCGCTCAAGTGGCTAAAATTGCGGTTTTGGTGTTGTTTGCGCGCAAACTAATAGGTATTTTCGCAATGTAATACGGGTCCAATATTACATCCAGTTTCGCGTCCCTTAGTGTATATTAATGATATAGCGCATTCTCGTGATTAGCCAATTATATATACGCCACTCGGGCTCGGCAACTCGCCCGAGATGCATTCTGTATGGCGGAGATGCAACCCGCCCCAACGTCCGCGTTCCCGGAACGGGAACCCGACGCTCCTGGACTGAGACCTCGGGCCGAAACGCTCGCTTCTCCCCTCCGCGCGGAGGACGCCGCCGTCCCGGCGCCCGCGACCCCTCCTTCCACGAAGGACGAAGGCCCCAAGGAGCCGAAGGAGACGAAGAAGGACGTTCCGAAGGAGGCTCCGAAAGAGGCCCCCAAAGAGGCCCCCAAGGAGTCCTCGAAAGACGTCGCGCCAGTAGTCCCGCCGCCCGAGACCGAGGAACAGCCGCTCCCGATCCCGATCGCCCGTCTCGTCCCGAAGCTGAAGAAGAGCGCGAAGCTGTTCCAGGAAGGGAAGAAGCGGATACCGAACTCCTCGAGCTCGCTGATCCGGGTCGCCTCCTACGACCCGGTTCCGCCGTTCATCGCCCGCGCGAAGGGCACCCGTATCTGGGACGAGGACGACAACGAGTACCTCGACTTCAACCTCGCCTACGGGGTCCTGATCAACGGCCACGCCCCGTCAGAGATGGTCCGGGCCGTCCAGGAGGCGGCCCAGTTCGGGTTCCATTTCGCGTCCCCGACCGCGCTCGAGATCGAGGTCGCCAAGCTGTTCCAGAAGCTCGTCCCGAACGCGGAGCGCGTCGCGTTCTGCTCGAACGGCTCGGACGCGACCATGAACGCGATCCGGATCGCCCGGGCTGTGACGGGGAAGGACGCGATCCTGAAGTTCGAGGGTCACTACCACGGCCAGCACGACCTCGCTCTGATCAGCGCGGAGGCTCCTCCGGTCGTCGCGGGCCTCGACGAGTACCCCCGTCCGCTCCCGAACTCCGCCGGGATCCCCCCGGGGGTCACGGACTACGTGATGGTCGCCCCCTACAACTCGATCACCGCGTTCGAGCGGATGGTCCGCCGCTACCGCAACCGGCTCGCGGCCGTGATCCTCGAGCCCGTGATGGCGAACGCGGGCGTGATCCCGCCGGAGCCGGACTACCTGAAGCGGCTGGTCGAGGTCGCCCACGAGAACGACATGCTCGTGATCTTCGACGAGGTGTTCACGGGCTTTCGGGTCGCCCCGGGCGGCGCCCAGCAGCTGTACAGCGTCGAACCGGACATCTCCTGCTGGGCGAAGGCGCTCGGAGGCGGCGTGCCGGTGTCGGCGGTCTCGGGGAAGGCGGAGTACATGGACATGATCGCTCCCGGGCGGATCTCGTTCGGCGGGACGTACTTCGCGAACAACCTCTCCATGGCGGGGACGCTCGCGAACCTGAAGATGCTCCACCGCGGCGGCGACGAGCTCTACGCCCGCTTCGGCCGCATGACCGCGCGGCTCCAGAAGGGACTCGAGGAAGCCGCCCGCGATGCGAAGATCTCGATGCTCTGCCAGTCGGTCAACGGGATCCTCCAGTTCTTCTTCACTCGGCGAAAGAAGATCGTCAACTACCGCGAGTCGCTGCAGATCGACTGGAACCTCTACCTGCGGCATCACCAGCTCCTGCTCGACAAGGGGATCTACATCCACCCCGACAACTACGAACGGATCACGTTCTCGAGCGCCCACACCGACAAGGACGTCGACAAGTTCGTCGAGGTCGCTACCGAGACGTTCAAGGAACTGCGGACGCTCCCCCGCGATTACCTCCCGTAAGGCCGTCGCGCCCCGACGAACGTCGGGTCCCATACGGAAATTAATAGTGGAAGTCCGTAAGGCTCGAGATGCGTGGGTTAGCGGCTCGGCCGCCCCTCCGGTGAGAGGGTCGGAATGGGACGCAGTCCGACCGACCTCGCCATCTTCATCGGAAAGAGGCTCGTACAGCTCATTCCGGTCCTCTTCGGCATCATCGTCCTGACGTTCGTCTTCACGCACCTTTCGGTCGCGAACTGCGCGATATGGTACCCGCACGCGAGCAAGTCGACCCTCGCGAGCTGCCAGGCCCAGTTCAGCCAGCCGCTCTGGAACCAGTTCTGGACGTACTTCCTGAACCTCCTGCACGGGAACTGGGGGGCCTCGGTCGCCGGCACCCCGGTCTACCCGGCGATCGCCGACGGGGTTCCCGCCACGCTCGAGCTCGTCCTCGCCTCGCTCTTCCTGATGGTCGTGATCGGCATTCCCCTCGGGGTCATCGCGGCCCAGTCGGCGGGTCGCTGGGGCGACCACCTCGTGCGGATCTTCTACCTCACCGGGTGGGCGACCCCGACCTATCTCGGCGCGGTCATCGCGGCGATCTTCCTCGCCCCGTACTTCGGCCTGCCCTCCCACGGGGAATTCACGTCGAATCCCCCGCCGTTCCCCCAGTGGACGCACATGTCGGTCCTGGACGCGCTCCTCGCCGGGAACCTCGCGTGGACCGGGGATGCGATCAAGCACCTGATCCTGCCGGCCGCGGTCCTCGCGTTCATCAACATGGGGATCGCCACCCGGATGACGCGCAGCTCGATGCTCGAGGTGCTCCCGCTCGACTACGTCAAGAGCGCCCGGATGAAGGGCCTCTCCGAAGCCTGGGTGATGTACAAGCACGCGCTCCGCAACTCTCTCATCACGACCACGACGGTGCTCGGCGTTACGGCCGGAGGCCTGCTCGCCGGCACGGTCGTCATCGAGGAGGTCTTTGGCTGGCCGGGGATCGGCGCGTACGCGTACACCGCCATCGGCGGCGGCGGAGCCGCGCCGAACTTCGACGGGGCGGTCGCGGTCGTGGCCGTCTTCGCGGTCGGCGTGGTGATCGCGAACCTCATCGCCGACATCCTCTACGGTCTTCTCGACCCCCGCGTGGACTGGAGGTGACCGGGTGACGACTCCCTCCCCTCCTCCCATCCCCTCGGGTGCTCGCGCCACGGGCCGGCGGATAGGGTCCGGGGTCCTGATGTTCTGGCGCGTCCTCCGCGCGAACCCGCTCACCCTCGCCGGCTTCCTGGTCGTGGCGCTGATCTGCATCACCGCCGTGATCGTGATCGTCGACCCGCACCTCCTGACCCGGTACGGCCCCGACCAGATCACGACGGCCTACAACCAGGGCCCGTCCTGGGCGCACCCCTCGGGGACCGACGGGAACGGTCTCGACATCTACTCGGAGACGCTCTACGCCCTTCCCCTCGACCTCGCCATCGCCTTCGCCATCGCGGGGGCGGCGATGATCGGCGGAGGCGCGCTCGGGCTCGTCGCCGGGTACTGGGACCGCCCGGGGACGGTCAGCGGCGCGCTCTCCGTCGTCATCCTCCGCATCACCGACGTCTTCCTCGCCTTCCCGAGCCTGATCCTCGCGCTGGCGATCGCCGTCTCGCTCGGACGGGGCGTCTGGCAGCTCATCGTAGCCATCCTCCTCACATGGTGGCCGTACTACGTACGCCTCGTCCGGGGGGAGACGCTCGCCGTCAAACACCTCCCTTACGTGCAGGCCGCGCGCGCGGCGGGGGTCACCGACGGTCGGATCGTCCTCCGACACATCCTGCGCAACGTCCTCGAGCCGGTGGTCGTCTACTTCACCCTCGACATCGGGACCGTGCTCGTCACCCTCTCCACGATCGGTTTCGTCGGTCTCGGCCTTGCCTATCCGGGCCAGGCCGAGTGGGGCAGCATGATGTCGTACTACCAGGGGTCGGGCCTGATCACCGCCTATCCCTGGACGGTGCTCGGTCCGGGGATCTCGATCTTCGTGACGGTCCTCGCGTTCAGCCTGCTCGGCGACGGACTCCGTGACATCCTCGACCCGCGGAGCCGGCGGGTGCTCGCCGGCACGGGTAGCGGGTCGATCACGGCCGCGGCGCCGCCCACCCCCGAGGTACCGGTGGCCGCGAACCCGGGCGACCTCGTCGCAGCGCCGGAGGTGCGCCCCGCCGGATGAGCGACCCGGTCGTCTCGATCCAGGGGCTGTCGATCGACTACGTCGTCGGCGCCGGTCGTTTCCGTGCCGTGTCGGACGTCTCCCTCGACGTGGAGCGCGGCCACGTGGTTGGGATCGTCGGGGAGACCGGGTGCGGAAAGAGCACGCTCGCCCAGGCGATCCCCCGCCTCCTGCCCGAACCGCCGGCGACGATCGGGGGAGGCCGAATCCTCTTCGAGGGAACCGACCTCGTTCAGGTCCCCCGGTGGAAGATGCCGGCGATCCGCGGGACCGGGATCAACATGATCTTCCAGGAGCCGCTCAACTCGCTCAACCCGGCGTTCCGGATCTACGACCAGGTCGCCGAGGCCGTGCATATCCGACAGGTCCGCGAGCGGAAGGCCGGGACCGTCGTCCGCCGAGAGCCCGGGCCGTTCGACTACTCCCGACGGCCCGACCCGACGGCGAAGGACGCTTGGTCCGGCAAGGTCGTGCCGGGCGGAGCCGTCCCGGAAGCGGTCCATCGCCGGCAGGTCGACCAGCAGGCGGGAGGGAACCGAGCCGACATCCGGCGGGAGGTTCTCGAGTACCTGCGACTCGTCCGCATCAACGACCCCGAAACGATCCTCAACCTCTATCCCCACGAACTGTCCGGCGGGATGCGCCAGCGGATCATGATCGCGATGGCGCTTTCCGAGAAGCCGTCGTTGCTCATCGCGGACGAGCCGACGAGCGCGCTGGACGTCACGATCCAGGCCCAGGTGCTGACGCTGATGAAGGAACTGATCGAGGAGGTCAACACCTCGATCCTGTTCATCAGCCACGACCTGGGGGTCATCGCCGAGACCGCGGACGAGCTCGGGGTGATGTACGCCGGCAAGCTCGTCGAGTTCGGGCCGGTGGGGGAGGTCTTCGAGTCGCCCCGACACCCGTACACGAAGGCGCTTCTGAGGGCCGCCCCGACGCGCTACAAGAGCGACGGCCCGCTCCTGTCCGTCGGGGGCAACGTCCCTAACCTCTCCCACCCGCCGCTCGGCTGCCGCTTCCACCCCCGGTGCTCGATCGCCCGCCCGGTGTGCCGGGGAGAACCGGCGCCCCCCCTCGCCGTCGTGGCCGGGGCGGCGTCGAACCACCGAAGCGCCTGCCACTTCGCGGAGGAGGTCCCGGGGATCCCATGAGCGCGCAACCGCTCGTCCAGGCGACGGACCTCGAGAAGCTGTTCCCGCTCACCCGCACGGCGACCGAGGTCTTCGCCGGCCAGGCCCGTCGCTCGATCCACGCGGTCGACGGGGTCACGCTCTCGCTCCTGCCCGGGGAAACGCTCGGCCTGATCGGGGAATCCGGGTCCGGCAAGACGACCCTCGGGTGGGTCGTGGCCCGCCTCCACGAACCGACCGGGGGCACCCTCGCATTCGAAGGAGGGGACATCCTCCGGCTCAAGGGCACGGAGCTCCGGCACTGGCGCCAGAACGTCCAGGTGGTCTTCCAGGATCCCGTGGGGTCCCTCGACCCTCGTCTCAAGGTCTGGCAGATCGTCGGAGAACCCTTGCGCGCCCAGAACCAGACGGCCCGATGGTTCGCCCGACGCCAGCGGGAAAGGCTGCGAAGCGAGCACCGGACGACCGTGCGGCGGATCCGAGGCGAGTACCGCGCCGCCCAGCGGAAGAACCCGGGCGCGAAGTTGCCCCCCCTCGTGCTGCCGACCCTCTCCCTCCCTCCGCTCCCGCGCCGCCTCCCCCGCGCGGTCCTCCGCAAGAAGGTGCAGGAGATCCTCCCGACGGTCGGGCTCCCGGTCGATTGTCTCGACCAGTATCCGCACGAGTTCTCGGGGGGCGGACGGCAGCGATTGTCCCTCGCGCGGGCGCTCATCGTCGACCCGAAGCTCATCGTCCTCGACGAGCCGACGAGCGCGCTCGACGTCGCGGTCCAGGCCCAGATCCTGAACCGGCTCGTGGAGCTCCAGCGGGAACGGGGGCTCGCCTACCTGCTGATCACGCACAACGTCGCCGCGGTCCGCTACGTGGCCGACCGGGTGGCGGTCATGTACCTCGGACGGATCGTCGAGGTCGGGACGGTCCGGGGGGTCCTCGAGCGGCCGATCCACCCGTACACGAAGGCGCTGCTCGCGGCCGTCCCGGTCGCCGACGCGCGCCGGCGCCGAACCCGGTTCCGCATCGGCGGGGACGTCCCGTCGCTGGTCGACCCTCCGCCCGGATGCCGCTTCGCGCCCCGCTGCCCGTTCGTCGTCGACCGATGCCGGGCCGAGTACCCGGCCCTCCGAGAGATCGCCGGGGCCCCGGGCCAGCGGGTCGCCTGCCACCGCGCGGAGGACGTCATCGACATCGCTCCCGCCTCGCTCCTCGAGACGAAGTCGGCCGGGACGCCCACGGCGCCCGCGCCCTGACGGCCTACGAGGAGAGCCACTGGGTGTTGAACTCGAACGCGTACGGCTCGGCGCTCGCCATCGGGTTCTGGATGAACCCGTGCAGGTGGGTCGAGTAGACGGCGAACGCGGTCGGGACGACGAGCCAGATGTCCGTGTAGTTGTCGTACATCGCGCCCGTCATGTTGGAGTACAGCTGCGTCAGGAGCGTCGTGTTGGCGGTGCCCGCCGCCAGGTAGGTGTCGTTGGTCACGGTCGCGTTGTCGTACTCGGACATGCAGAGGTTCGCGCTGCCGGCCACCTGGGCATCGTTCTGGGTCCAATCGTCCGGAGAGACGTAGTCGGAGGTGTAGAACTCCTGGCCCATGTAGAACGGTCCTCCGTTCGCTCCCGTCATGGTCGTGCAGACGCCGTTGGTCGTGGCCTGCTCTTCGTACAGGTCCGAAAGGGAGATCGGCACCGGCAGGATGTTGATGCCGATCTGGCTTAGGTCGGCCTTGAGGAACTGCGCCGTCTCGGCCCAATCGATCCCGGTGTCGAGGTAGGCGTACTTGATGGTCATGGAAGCGCAGGCGCTGTTCGCGCACGGCGAATCCGCGATCTCCTGGTGCGCCAGGGTGAGGTTGTACTGGTAGGGAGTGAGGTTCTGGGGATTGTAGTATGGATACGCGGGCGGAACGGGTCCCACCCACGGTGTCGCGTACCCTCCGAACGCCTGCTGGATGATCTGGTTGTAGTCGATCGCGTGGGCGATCGCGGCCCGAACGGAGAGGTTGTTGAACGGGAAGACGTTCTGGTTCAGGTAGATCCACCAGGACCCTCCCGTCGACCCGTAGATCAGCGGCATCGCCTGCACCACGAGGCAGCTCTTTCCCTGAAGAAGATGGACGGTCGCCGGACCGATGTAGGCGAACGAGGCACTGGCCACGTCCCCGACGATGAGGTCGTTGGTCGTGATGTCGACGGAATCCTGGAACACCACGTCGACCGTGGTGTTCGCCGGCTGGAGGAGGCCGTTCCACGGTTCCTGCGCGGCCACGGGCTTCCCCCAGTAGTTCGAGTTCGGGATGAGGGAGTAGCCTCCGCCGGGCAGGCCGTTGTAGTAGCCGAGCGTGTAGGGCCCCGTGCCGACCATGTTCGAGGCCATCCACGTGTTGGGCTGACCACCTCCCAGGGGTCCGGTCGTCCAGATGATCCCGCCCTGCGCGTCGATCACGTTCGGGTCCACGGCGTAGGAGTTCGGAGCGGAGATCGAGGCGAGGAGGTAGGTGTAGGGGGTCGCCAGGTACCCGAGACCGAGGTTCAGCTGGATCTCGTTCGGCGCGAGCACCACGAACGACTGGTTCGGAGTGCCCATCAGCGCGACCTCGCTAGGGGTTGGGCTGTCGAAGTTCCAGGAGTTGAGGTCGTTCACGAGGGTCTGGTTGGCCGCGTAGATGGCCGAAATGTTAGAGTAGTAGGTGAGCGGGCTCGACGCGTTGAAGTTCGTCGAGTAGAAGTTCTCCTCGAGGATGAACTGGGGTCCCCCGCCGAGGAGCAGGCTACGGTAGAAGCTGTACCACTGGACGTAGGCGTTGTAGGGGTCGCCGTTCGAGAAGAAGACGCCCGTCCGAAGCGTGAAGTTGTACTGGAGGTCGTTGGACGAATTCGTCCAATTCTGGGCGAGCACTCCGGAGAAGTTGGTGGAGCTCGAGCCGTTGTAGTTCACGAGGCCCTGGTAGACCTGCTGGACGGCGGCCCATCCGGGGGTCGAGAACGTCTCGCCCGGGTCGAGCGAATCCGGGATCTCCGACTGGTCGACCAGCATGGGATTCGTCGTGCTGAGGCAGTTCTGGACCACGACGCGGAGCGTGATGCCCGCGGCGATGATGGCCACCACGATCACGATGACGATGATGTTGCGATGGAGCGGATTCATCCCGGACGGCTCTGCGGACCGGGACCCTGAAGGGGCTACTATTTCATATGGTTCGCGTCGCGGTCTCGCCCGGAGGGTCCGACCGGCCTCGGCAACATCTTTAGCGGGGTCGGAATCCGAGGAAGGGGTACGAGCCATGGACCATACGATGCTGATCGGGGGAGAGTGGGTCGCCGCATCCGACGAGGCGACGATGCCGGTCGTGAGCCCGTTCGACCGGGCGGTCCTCGGGACCGTGCCGAGGTCCGCCCGCGAGGACGCGCGTCGGGCGATCGACGCGGCGCGGGAGGCGTTCGACCGCGGCCCGTGGCCCCGCCTTCCGCCGCGCGCCCGGGGCGAAGTGTTCCTGAAGGCGGCGCAGATCATCCAGCAGCGGCTCGGCGAGGTCGCCGAGCTCGAGAGCCGCAACCAGGGCAAGACGATCAAACAGGCCGCCGACGCGGACATTCCGTTCAGCGTCGACAACCTCATCTTTTACGCGGGCGCGGGTCGCACCCTCGAGGCGAAGAACCCGGGCGAGTTCACCGGCGACGGCACGACGATCTTCCGACGGGAACCGCTCGGCGTCGTGGGGTCGATCACGCCCTGGAACTACCCGTTCATGATGGCGGTCTGGAAGATCGCCCCGGCGCTGATCGTCGGGAACACGGTCGTGCTGAAGCCGGCGAGCTACACCCCGCTCACCACGCTCGAGCTCGGTCGGGCGTTCCAGGACGCCGGGCTCCCCGCCGGCGCCCTCAACGTCATCACGGGTCCCGGGGCCGAGGTCGGGGACGAGCTCTGCCGCAACCCGAAGGTCGACATGGTCTCGCTCACCGGCGATACCGCGACCGGTCGCAAGATCATGGAGGCGGCGAGCAGCACGGTCAAGCGGGTCCAGCTCGAGCTCGGAGGCAAAGCCCCGTTCGTCGTCTTCGAAGACGCCGACATTGCCGCGGCGGTCGAGGGAGCGCTGGTCGGCGGGTTCGTGAACGGCGGCCAGGACTGCACGGCCGCGACGCGCCTGATCGTCCACCGCAACGTCCGGCCGAAGTTCGTGGAGTACCTGCTCGAGCGCGTCCGGCAGGTCCGCGTCGGCGACCCGCTCTCTCGGGCGACCGACCTCGGACCGCTCGTGAGCCCGGTGCAGCAGAAGAGCGTGCTCGATTTCGTCGCGACGGGGAGCGCCGAGGGGGCGCGCCTCCTCACCGGGGGGACCGACGAGCACCAGCGGTTCCCGAACGGCGCGTTCGTCACCCCGACCGTGTTCGACTCCGTCGCCCCCGACATGACGATCGCCCAGCGCGAGATCTTCGGGCCGGTGCTCGACGTCCTCGAGTTCTCTACGTTCGACGAGGCGATCGAGATCGCGAACGGGGTCGACTACGGGCTCGCCGGCAGCGTCTGGACGAACGACCTGCGCACGGCGGTGAAGGCCGCCCACGCCCTCCGCTTCGGGGACGTCTGGGTGAACGACCACCTGCCGCTCGGCTCCGAGACCCCGCACGGCGGGTTCAAGCAGTCCGGGTTCGGCAAGGACCTCGGGACCGATTCGCTCACCGACTACACGGTCGTGAAGAACATCTACATCGACCTCACTGGCCAGGCGCGCAAGGGCTGGCACTACACCGTCTACGGCGACCCGGGCTAGAGGGGCGGGCCGTGATCGAAGGGATCCCGAAGGGCGGTCGCGGCTCCCTCTTCATCGGAGGGACCTGGCGCCTGCCGGCCGACGGGAGGTACACGGCGGTGGTCGACCCCTCGACCGGGAAGACCCTCGGCGAGGCTCCGGTCGCCTCCGCCGACGAGGCCCGCGCCGCGGTCGACGCCGCGGCCGACGTGGAGGAACGATGGGCGAACGTCCCGGGCCACGAGCGCGCGCGTCTCCTGCGGTCGCTCGCCGAGCGCCTGAGCGCGGACCGGGAGGGGATGGCCCGCCTCATCGCCTCCGAGGTGGGAAAGCCGATCGTCGAGGCCCGCGTCGAGGTCGACCGAGCGGTCGGCGTCTACCAGCTCGCCGCCGAGGAGATCCGACATCTCGGCGGGGAGAGCTACCCGGCCGACGCCTACGAGCGTCCCGCCGGCAACGAATCTCGGTTCCTCTTCACGGTGCGGGACCCGATCGGTGTCGTGGTCGCGATCGGGCCGTTCAACTTCCCGCTCAACCTGCTCTCCCACAAGGTCGCTCCCGCGCTCGCCGCGGGCAATCCGGTCGTAGCCAAGCCGACGAGCGCCGCGCCGTTCACCGCGCTCCGCCTCGCCGAGCACTTCTCGGCCGCCGGGCTTCCGTCGGGGGTCCTCAACGTCGTGGTGGGCCCGGGGGGCTCGGTCGGGAACGCCCTTGTCGACCATCCGCGGACCCGGCTCATCACGTTCACCGGTTCGACCAAGGTCGGCAAAGGGATCGCGGAGCGCGCCGGCCGGCATGCGAAGCGGGTCATCCTCGAGCTCGGCGGCCTGGACCCCTTCGTCGTGCTGGACGATGCCGCCCTCGACGTCGCCGTCCCCGCGGCGGTCCGCGGCGCCTTCGGGTACTCCGGCCAGGTCTGCACCGCGTCGAAGCGGTTCCTGGTGCACGCGTCGGTCGCCGAGAAGTTCGGCCGCGCGTTGGCCGAGCGGGCCCGGACCCTTCGCGTCGGTCCGGCGCTCGACGAAACGACGGAGGTCGGCCCGCTGATCGACCCCGAGGCGGTCGAGCGGATGGAGGGCCTCGTGGCGGACGCCCGGGCGCATTCGGCGAAGGTGCTCACCGGTGGGAACCGTCCAAGCGGGACGTCCGGCGGGAACTTCTACGCGCCGACCGTCCTCGACGAGGTAGTCGAGGAGGCGCGCGTCGTGCGCGAGGAGCCGTTCGGACCGATCGCGCCGATCGTTCGGTTCTCGGACATCGACGACGCGATCCGGATCGCGAACGCGACGCCCTACGGGCTCCAGGCGGCCGTCTTCACGCGGGACATCGCGCGGGGGTTCCGGCTCGCGAAGCAGATCCGCGCGGGCGGCGTCCACCTCAACGACCCGACCACCCTACGCTGGGACGCGCTCCCGTTCGGGGGCGTCAAGGAGAGCGGCCTCGGCCGGGAAGGCCTGCGCTCCGCGATGCAGGAGATGACCGAGGTCAAGCTGATCTCGGTCAACTACGCCGGGAACTGACGGTCTAGGGTGCCTCGTCCGCCGGCAGGTGCGGCGCCGGCATCGGCGGGACCATCGGGGTCGGGAACGAGTGTGTAGTGGGGCGTAGCTCGCCGGGGCCGGCCGGAGGATGGACCGGACCGGTGCGGGAGGTGTCGGGACCGGCCTCGAGGCTCTCGAGCGCGTCCTCGAACGCGACGGTCCCGCGCTCGAGGAGCTCGTCCTCGATCACGAGAGGGGCCATGAACCGCAGTACCTGGTCCCAGGAGCCGCACGTGTGCATCAGTACGCCGCGGGACAGGAGGGCCGCGCGCATCGCGCGCGCCCGTTCTCCCCAGGGAAGGCGGCTCGCGCGGTCGTGCACGAACTCGACCCCCATCATGAACCCCCGGCCCCGGACCTGGCCGATCGTCGGGTGGCGGTCGGCGATCGCCCGGAACCGGTCGAGGAGGTGGGGTCCGCGCTGCCGGGTCCGTTCGATGACGTCGCTCTTGCGGAGGACCTTCAGGGTCGCGGCCCCGGCGGCGAGCGCGAGAGGGTTCGCCCGGAACGTGCCGAGGTGGAATCCGCGCGGGAGCTCCTTCACGAGGTCGTCGCGGTAGGCGACCACGGCGAGCGGAAGACCGCCTCCGACGGTCTTCGCGATGCAGAGGATGTCGGGAGTGACCTTGGAGTGCTCGACCGCCCACATCTCGCCCGTGCGGCCGAGGCCGGTCTGGACCTCGTCCGCGATGAGGAGGATACCGTGCCGGTCGCAGAACTCGCGCAGCGACGGAAGGAAGTCTTCCGGCGGCACGACGTACCCCCCCTCTCCCAGGATCGGCTCGACCAGGATCGAGGAGATCGCGTCGACCCCGGAGTGCGGGTCGTTCACGAGATGTTCGAGGTACGCGATCGTCCCCGCGGCCCCTTCGTCGGCACCGAGGACGGGTCGGAAGGGGTCGGGGTACGGCACCCGCACGACGGTGCCCGGAGGGAACGAGGTGGTGGTGTGGTAGCGCCGACCGCTCGTCAGGTGGACGGCGCCTCCGTGCACGCCGTGGTAGGCTCCCGAGAACGCGACGGTGCCGCGCTTGCCCTGGGCGAAATCGGCGAGGTTGACCGCGGTCTCGACGCAGTCGCCGCCGGTGACGGAGAAGAAGATCCGCGCGTGGTTGCGCAACTTGCCGGGCAGGATCCCGCGCACCTCCTCGAGGAACCGGATACGAGCCTCGGTAGGTAGCTCGAGGGCGTGCCAGATCGAGCGTGCCTGCTCCTCGAGCGCGGCGACGACCTCCGGGTGGCGGTGGCCGAGGTTGAGGACGCAGATCCCCCCGACCCAGTCGATGAAGCGGTTGCCGTCCACGTCCTCGATCGTGGAACCCTGCGCTACCTTCGGGGCGATCGGGAAGTAGTGCGGATACCCGACCGCGTCGGTCTCCCAGCGAGCTTGGTCCGCGAGCAACGCACGGGACTTGGGACCCGGCGGAGGGTGCACGATTCGCGGCGCGTCGGGGAAGCTGAGCCAGTCGGAATGGTGCGTCATCGGGCTCACCGCCTTCGCCTACCGGCCCCCGCCATATCAACTCTCGGAGGATGCCCCGTGGGATTATCCGCACCGGGGATTAGGCCGACCGATGAGCGCGAGCCGTCCCTCCCGGGTCGACGTCCACCTTCATCTCAGTCGGTGGTGGCGCGACATCCGACGCACCGGGTACCGACACGACCTCGATTACACCGTCCGGGGACTGCTCGCGGAGATGGACCGGAACGGGATCTCCCACGGGCTCCTCCTCCAGCTCCACGAAGCGCCGAGCGTACGCGAGGGCCTGGAGGAGGGACGAGCGAGCGCCCTGGAGAGCGGAGGACGCCTTCGTCCGGTCACGACCGTCGACCCGACCGAAGGAGAGGAAGCGATCCGGACCGCCCTCGGGCTCTGGGAGAACGAACGGGACCTCGCCGGGATCAAGCTCTACCCCGGGTACCAATCGTTCTATCCGAACGACCGGCGCCTCGACCCGGTCTACGAGTACGCCCACCGCCGGGGTCTGCCCGTGATGATCCACCAGGGCGACACGCTGGATGGACTCGGCCTCATCAAGTTCGCACGACCGCTCGAAGTGGACGAGGTGGCGGGACGCTTCCGTGACGTCCGCTTCGTCCTCTGCCACCTGGGGAACCCTTGGGTCAACGAGGCGGCGGAGATCGTCTACAAGAACGAGAACGTCTACGCCGATACGTCCGGCCTCCTGGCCCACCCCTCCATCCCGTACTTCGACCAGATGTTCACCCAGGCACGTCAGGTCGTCCGTGCGGCGATCGTGACGATCGGCCGGCCCGACCGGATCCTCTACGGGTCGGACTGGCCTCTCGAGGAGCTGAAGCTCGCGGTCGACCTGATCCGCGACCTCGACCTTCCGGGCCCGGACCGGGACGCCTTGCTCGGCGGTAACGCCCGTCGCCTTTTCGGCCTCCCGTCCCCCTGAGCCCCCGGGCCCGGAGGCTCTTAAACCGCGGGCGGCTCGGCCCGTCCGAACGGACCCTTCGTCCGTTCAGCCAAGGGAGGAGCCTCCATGGACGGGGACGAGATCCGACGGATCGTTCGCGAGACGAACTACGTCACGTGGCGCCGGCAGGGAGGTTGGGAGCCCCTCGTCGTCACCCGGGCCGAGGGCTCTCGATTCTGGGACAGTGCGGGGAAGGAGTACCTCGACCTCTCCTCCCAGCTGATCGCGACCAACCTCGGGCACGGGAACGCCCGTGTCGCCGAGGCGATCGCCACCCAGGCCCGCACGCTGGCGTACGCGGCGCCCGGCTTTGCGACCGAGGCCCGAGCGCGTCTCAGCGCGTCGCTCCTCGAGGTCCTCCCGAAGGGCCTCGGACGGTTCTTCTTCAGTACCTCGGGCACCGAGGCGAACGAGGCGGCGTTGAAGATCGCCCGGGCCGCGACCGGCCGCTCCAAGATCGTCGCCCGATACCGCTCCTACCACGGCTCCACGGCCGCTTCGATCTCGGTGACTGGCGAACTCCGCCGCAAGCCGATCGAGCGGCTCCAGAAGGTGCCGGGAACCGTCTTCGCGCCGGACTGCTATTGCTACCGTTGCCCGTTCGGCCTCACCTACCCCTCGTGCGGGGTCGCCTGCGCGGAGTACGTCGACTATCAGATCCAACGCGAAGGGGACGTCGCCGCGATGATCGTCGAACCCGTCGTCGGGACGAACGGAGTGATCGTCCCGGTGCCGGAGTACCTGCCCCGGATCCGCGAGATCACGAAGAAGCACGACGTGCTGCTGATCGCCGACGAGGTCATGAGCGGCTGGGGACGGGTCGGCGAGTGGTTCGCGGTCGATCACTGGAAGGTTACGCCGGATATTCTCACGACCGCCAAGGGGATCACCGGGGCCCAGATCCCCCTCGGCCTGACCGCGACCACCGCCCAGGTCCACGACGCGTTCCGCGAAACGTACTTCCCGCACGGGCACACGTACGAGGCCCATCCGCTCACCCTCGCACCCGGGGTCGCGGCGATCGAGGAGTACCGTCGTTTGGGCCTGATCGAGAAGTCCCGGAAGGATGGAGAGTACCTGCTCGCGCGCCTGAAGGAGATCGCCGCCCGGCACCGCTCGGTCGGCGAGGTGCGGGGCCTGGGGCTCTTCGCCGCCGTCGAGCTCGTGAAGAACCGAAAGACCCGGGCCCCCTTCAACACCGAGGAGGACAAGCTCGCGGGCCGCCCCCTCCTCGTCGACCAGGTGACCGCGGCGATGATGAAGGATGGGGTGTTCTGCATCGGCTGGGTCTCCCACCTCGTCCTCGGTCCGCCGCTCATCGTCACCCGGGAAGAGCTCGACCACGGGATCGAGGTGCTCGACCGAGCGCTGGCGCTCGCGGACGAGAAGGCGGACCCGGTCGGGGACTAGCGGGTCCGTTCGCTCAGAACCAGCGGGTCGTGACGACCTTCTTGCGCGTGTAGAAGTCGATCGCGTCCCGACCGGTCGCGTGGAGGTCGCCGTAGAACGACCCCTTCCAGCCGACGAACGGGAAGTACGCCGCCGGTGCGGGCACGCCGATGTTCACGCCCAGCATCCCGGCCTCGATCCGGTGGGTGAACGCCCGGGCAGCCCCACCGTCGCGGGTGAAGATCGCCGCCGCGTTGCCGAACCGGGAGCGGTTCGCGATCTCGATCGCGTCGTCCAGCGACGCCGCGCGGATGACGGAGAGGACCGGGCCGAAGATCTCCTCCTGGGCGATCGCCATCTCGGGTCGGACATGGTCAAAGAGGACCGGGGGAACGTAGAAGCCGTCCGCCTCGGGGGGCACCGGTCCCCGGGCCACGACCTTGGCCCCCTTCGCCTCGCCTTCGCGGATCCAGCGGAGGACCCGGTCCCGGTGGTCCGAGCGGATCACCGGGCCGACGTCCGTGTCTGGGTCGCCCGCCGGACCCGTCGTCAGGTTCGCGACCGCTTCCGCTAGGCGCGCGACGAGCCGGTCCGCGCCCGGCTCGACCGCGACGACGACGCTGCCGGCCAGGCAGCGCTCCCCGGCCTGGCCGAACGCGCTCGAGAGGATCGCGGGCACCGAACGGTCGAGGTCCGCGTCCGGCAGGACCAGGAGGTGGTTCTTCGCGCCGGCGAGCGCCTGGACCCGCTTTCCGTGCGCGGCGGCCGTAGCGTAGATGTGGCGGGCGGTCGGGGCCGACCCGACGAACGAGACCGCGTCAACCCCGGGGTGGACGAGGAGCGTGTCGACCGCGACCGCGTCCCCGTGCACGAGGTTGAACGTCCCGGGAGGGAACCCCGCTTCCGCTACCCATTGCGCGAGGAGCGTGGCCGAGAGCGGGACGCGCTCGGATGGCTTCAGGACGAAGCAGTTCCCGCAGACGAGGGCGAGCGGAGCCATCCAGAGCGGGATCATGACCGGGAAGTTGAACGGGGTGATACCGGCGACCACGCCGAGCGGCTGGCGGATCAGGGTCGTGTCGACACCGGGGGAAACGTCCTCGAGGAACGAACCCTGGAGGGTCGTCGGGGCCGAGGCGGCGAACTCTGTCGCTTCGATCCCCCGGCGGACCGACCCGCGGGCCTCGTCGAGCGTCTTTCCGTTCTCCCGAACGACCGAACGAGCGAGCTCCTCCGCACGGAGCTCGAGGAGGTTCCGCAACGCGAGGACGCGGTGCGCCCGCTCGGCGACCGGAACGTCGCGCCACGCCGGGAACGCCCGACGCGCGGCCCGCACGGCCGAGTCCACATCCGCCGCGTCCGATCGTGGCACCCGAGCGAGGAGGGTCCCGCTCGACGGGTCCGGGACGTCGAGATGTCCGGTAGCGGCCGGGCGGACCCACTTCCCGTCCACGAAGTTCTCGAGGGTCGCAACGTCGGTCACGCGGCCGGCCTCCGTTCCCTGAGGCAGAAGGGGTTCTTCATCCTCTCGAGCCATGGTCCGGCAATTGTCGTAGGTCTCGTTCGTCAGATTCCCTTTTTGTAGGAGGTCCCGCTCCTCGAATCGCCTCCGGGGCCAGACCCTCGGAGAGGACGGCCCTATGGACCCGCAGCTCGAAGCCGCGTACGCGGAATACCGCCGGCGAACGCCCCGCTCGAAGGCGCTTTGGGAGGAAGCCCGGAAATGGAGCCCTCTCGGCGTCCATTCGAACTACCGCTTTCTCGACCCCTATCCGTTCTACGTGGGTCGGGCGAGAGGGGTCACGCTCTGGGACGCCGACGGGAACGAGTACCTCGACTTCAACATGGGCTTCGGCTCCCTCCAGAGCGGCCACGCCCATCCGAAGCTGGTCGAGGCGCTCTCGCACCAGTTGCAGAACGGGAGCGTCTATGGTTACGAATGGGAGCGCACGCCCGAGGTCGCGGAGCGGATCTGCCGGCGGTACCGCATGGCGCAGGTCCGGTTCAGTACGACCGGCCTCGAGGCGACGCACCACTCGATCCGTTTCGCCCGTGCCTACACGAAGAAACGCTACGTGCTGAAGTTCGAGGGGTCGTACCACGGGTCCCACGACACCCTGCTCGTCGGGGTCAAACCCCGCCTCGAGGTCGCCGGGCCCGCCGACCATCCAAAGTCCGCCCCCGCGTCCCCCGGGATCCTCTCCGAGGTCTCCGAACGGACGCTCGTCGCCCCGTTCAACGACCTCGCGGCGGCCCGAAGGATCGCCCTCGAGCATCGGGACGACCTCGCGGCGATCATCGCCGAGCCGGTCCCGATGAACATGGGGTTTATCCTACCGAACGACGACTTCTTCCCTGGGTTGCGGGTGCTCGCGGACGAGCTCGGCGCGCTCCTCATCTTCGACGAGATCAAGACCGGGGCGAAGTATCCGCACGGCGGAGCCGGACGGGTCGGCGTGCGCCCGGACCTGCTCACGCTCGGCAAGTCGATCGCCTGCGGCATACCGATGTCGGCGATCGCGGCGGGTCCCGGGATCCTCGACGAGGTAGGGCCCCGGAAGGTCGCGCACGCGGGGACGTATAACTCGAACCCGCTCGCGATGGCCGCCTGCCTTGCTTCCCTCGACCACATCCTGACCGACGCGGCGCTCGAACGTTCGGCGCACCTCAACCGACGCCTTGCGAGGGGGTACGCGAAGGTCTTCGACGACGCCGGGGTCACGGCCCACGTCGCCGCCGACGGCGTCTCGGGTACCGTCTTCTTCGCGGATCATGAGGTCCGCAACTGGCGGGACTTCCTGACGGTCGACGGGGACCGTTCGATGCTGTACTATTACCTCTGCCTGAACCGAGGTCTCATCCCGTCGGGCACGGGGCCGGACGAGCAGTGGACGATCTCGGTCCAGCACACCGAGGCGGACGTCGACCGCCACCTCGAGATCCTAGGCTCGGTCGCCGAGCAGCTCGCCGGCGCACCCCAGGCGGGCGAGATCGAGGAGTCGGTCTAGAGCCCGCGACCCGGCTCCGCTCAGAAGGACGTTTGCTCGGCGGGAGCGAAGACCACGAGGAGCACCAGCTCCTCCTCGATCGAGTGGAAGTGGTGAAGCTCGCGAGCTTTCACGAAGAGGACATCGCCCGGTAGCGCCGACACATCCTCCGACCCGCGTCGCAACTTCCCGCGGCCCCGAACGACGTAGTAGACCTCGTCCTGGAGGTGGGGGCTCTGGACGTCGGTCGCGCCCGCGGCCAGCACATACACGCCGGCGCTCATCGCGGGGACCCGCAGGAACTCGGAAAATCCGTTCGGAGAGCTTCGAGCGTCCCGGACCAGGCGGTCGATGGACGGCATGGGTGAGGGGCAGAACACTCGAGCGGATAGCCGATACGCCGGCCTACCCCCCGCCCGATCGGGTCACCGTGGCCCGGGCTCGTCGGGCCGCGAGCAGTTCCTCGGCCGCCCGTTCGCCGCTCCGGATCGCTCCGGCGATGGTCGCCGATTGGCCGGTCGTATCGGTCGCCTCCCCGGCGAAGTAGAGTCGGTCGTCGACCGGGACGGCCAAGGCGTGTCGGTCGGCGAGTCCGGTGCCCGGTGGGAAGAACGAGTAGGCGCCCCGGGCCCATCGGTCGTCGGTCCACCGATGGACGGCCGATCCTTCGACCACGCCCAGAGTGACCCCCGGCGGAGCGACCGAGTCCCATTCTGCCACGGTCGCCGCGACCATGGCCCGGTCGTCGAGCGCGGAGCGTCGGCGGGCCTCGCGCCCGACGGTGAACGCGGTCACCACCTCGGTCGACTCCCGGAGGCCGACCCGGGGCCGGTGGAAGCTGGTCGCCGTGTCCCCCCAGAGAGTTCCAAAGTCGCCCAGTCGCCGTCGCATCGTGCCCCTCCGGACGACCATTTGCAAGGCGTAGGCGTCTCCGAAGCCCAGGCGGTCGATGGCCGCCCGCTTCTGCGGCGGGAGCGGCGGGTCGAAGCGGATGGTCCCCGCTTTGAGCACCCCCAGAGGGACGGTGAGGACAGCCTGCCGAGCGCATATCTCCGAAGCCCGGGATCCGGACCCGGCCTCGAAACGGAGGCGCACGCCGTTCGGATCGAGCACGATGTCGGTAACCGCGGTGAGGCTGCGCACCCGGTTCCCGAGAGTGGCTGCGACCCTCTCGGCGAGGGCGGAATACCCTTCGACGAGCCGAAAGTTGCGGAAGCCGAACGGCTCGTCCGCGGCCTGCTGTTCTTCCGCAGGACCCAGGATGCCAATCGAATCCGGGTCGGCGGCGTAGGTGTGGGCGTAGAATACGTCGACCAGGGCCCGGGCGGCCGGGGAGGTTCCCCGCACGTCGAGGAACTCCCGGAGGGTCTGATCCTCGCCGCCATACCCCGCGAGGGCTCGCGGGATGGTCCGGAATCCCTCCCAGGTGGCGCGGCTTCCGACCGCCGGATGGAACGGAAGGCCGAACCAGGGGAAGCGGCCTACCCGCCGACCGACGACGATCCGGCTGCGCTGGTGAGATGCGAGGGGGCGCACGGAAAGGCCTTCCCGACGCACCCATTCGTGGGTCACCGCTGTCCGACCGTGGACCATTTGCGCCCCGAGCTCGACAGGAACTCCGGGTACGAGCCGGTAGTCGGTGAGGGCTCTCCCTCCGGCGCGGTCCCTCGCCTCGAATACCTGCACGCCCACGCCCGCCCCAACGAGACGTCGGGCCGCGGCGAGGCCGGCGAAGCCGGCGCCGACGACCACAACGTCGGCATGTTCCGAAACAGGGGGTTCGCTCACCGCTCTCCGGGTCGGGCCACCCCCTCGCTCATCCCCCCAATCCCCCCGGCCATGACGTGACCTGGCCCATGATCGACGCCCGAGGAGCCTCGCCGAGAACCGAGATCGGCAGGTCCGTTGCTCCCAAGATGCAGGAGGAGAGAGTCGGCTCAGAAATGGTTGGCCCGGGGTCCCGGACGTGTCGGGGCCCCGGGCGCCGTAGGGTTCCCGCTTACGCGGATGCTGGGTCGGGGATCGCTTCGGAATCCGATTCCTCCTCTTCGGGGGCGCCGAACACCCGCCGGAGTCGCTCCCATCCCGAGCGTGCCGCCACTTTGTGAGCGCGCGGCCGTCGGGTCTGGGCAGCTACCCAGGCGATGTCCTCGCGCGGGAACTCGCGGGCAGCGAACTCCCTAACGCCGACCCCCCCAAAGAGAGAGTCCGCAGTGCGGTTGGCTCGGACGACGTGACCCGCCCGCATGCTCTCCCTCCTCGGTCATGGTCACCCATTTCTACCTTGGAACGGGATATAAGCCGGCCGTCAACGAGGAAAGAGTCCGGACCTGGTGCTTGCCCCGAAGAGTATGAATAGGTCGACCCGGGGGGGCACTTGCCCCGAACTGGCATGCCACCGGTCCGAGGGCTGCTGGTAAGAGCCTCCCCAAGGAGTCCTGTCGATAGAACAAGAACCCCCGGGGTCTCCCCCGGGGGGGCAGGAAAGGGTTCCGCTTCGGAGCTCTTCTCAGGCTTAGACGGAGTAGATGCTTACCTCGCCGGTCGCCGTTGCCAGGTTGATGTTGTTCGCAGGGTCCGTGATGAACCCAAAGAACCGCTGAACCTCACCCGTGGGCGGCTGCAGGGTCACGAACTCGAACGGGCGCCAGCCAGAGTACTGGTTGACGGTCGCGCTGTTCGTGATGCCCGCGGCGATGGTGCCCGTGGCTCCGGTCGTCGGCTCGACCGCACCCGCAACGACGCCAGTCGTGCTGGAGGTCAGGACCTGGTCGACTGCGAGGAACGGGACGAAGTTCACACCGGATCCGGCAGCCCGGACCAGACCATCCGACGCGTAGCCGATCGCGTTCGGGTTGGATCCGACCGCGCTGATGACACCGGGGTTACCGTTGCCCCCTGTCGGGACCGCGATTCCGCAATCCGCGAGCAGGTTGTTCGATCCGCAGCCGCTGTAGCCGAGTCCCGAGAAGGACGTCGCGAAGGCGGAGGCGGACGTCGCGCCGAGAATCTTGGCTTCGAACGTCTGGGTCGTGCCGCTGGCATCCGACCGTTCAACCGGTGCGATCGCCGCGTCACCAACCGCGGAGAATGGACCCGCACAGATTGTGAAGCCGCAGGGGCTGCCATCGGCGACGGCCGTCACGATGTCGTTCGCCAGAGCGCCAGTCCCTGCGGCCTGGCCCGCGCCGCCCCGCGCCGCATATCCGGCGGTCGTGGGCTGCTGCAGGACACCGGCGACAGTTGCACCGTTGACCACGGCGGGGATGTTGTCCCACGCGAGGGTGCCCGTCGTGGGGTAACCCACGATGGACGTGATCGCGACGCCATCAAGCGAGGTCGCCTGGAGGGTCGGGGTCGTGGTGCTGGCCCGGTCGTAGATGTAGGTCAGCGTGTCGTAGTAGATGCTCTGTAGGCCGTGGACGTTGGCGGTGGGCACGATCACATCGACCGCGTCGTAGGCGATGGTCGTGACGGTAACGCCGGTCGAGGGACAGTTATCGCTGGCAGCCAGACCCGCGGGAGTCTCTGGGGTCGAAGCAGCGCCAACGTTGACATTACCATCGCACACCGCGAGCATGCCCGCACCAGTGCCGCCCTGGTTGTCCGAGATCACAACGTCCGAGTTGTTCTGCTCGAACCAGGTTGCCGCTAGCGAGCTAAACGGATAGACGGACGTGCTCCCTCCGATCGTCACCGTGTACTGGGCCGAGGGGCTTCCGATCCCGGAAGTCACGCCGCCCTGCCAGGCAACGAGCCAGAGGTACAGTGCCGCCGCCGCTGCGACCGCGATGAGAATCAGTATCAGCGTCGCAACGACCGGCGACACCGCCCGGTTCTCCCCGCGCCGGAGGCGCCGGAACCGCTGGCTTCGTTCGACTCTCTTTGTGTTCGCGCTCATCTTTTTTCGTTTTCCCCCTTCTTTTTCGTTCTTCGCGCAGTCACACCTCGGGCATTCGCCCGAGGCAATTCTGCAAGGCTACGAAGGGGTGGGCGCTTGATATTCGGGACCGAAGAAGAAACCGAGTCTCGAGGTAAATCTCGGTCCCTACGGAGTGAATTCAGCGACCCCGGCTCGTAGCGGTTCTCTACGAAATCTACGGCATCTTCGTGCGGTTCGCTTAATCGCGGACGGTCGACTGGGGAACCCGATGACCTCCGGCGACGTGGCGTCCTCTACCGCGGTCGCCCATCGAGAGCGGAACGCTCCTAAGATCCCGCGCCAGAAGCCGGGGGAATTCAAACCGAAAGCTCGTGAGACCCTTCTACGCCAGGCGGCCGAACTCGAGACCCTCCTGGTGAAACGCGCCGTCACTCCGGAGAAGATGATCGTCGCGGCCGAGCTCGGTTACATGCGGCGGCAGCTCCAGAACGGTCGGAAGCATCTCAGCCTGACCTATCCCGTGAATCCGCCGTTCGCCTTCGTCCGTATCTACTTCAACGAGGCCGAGGAGGAGTTCGAGTACGTCGCCCTCGAGCCGACGCTGAAACCCGACGAGTTGGGCAAGATCGCCCAGATCCGGACCCGCATGGAGGCCATGATGGGACAGGAAGAGCTCCCAATCACCGCAGGGACCACCCTCGAGCAATCTCCCGCACTTCAGGACTACATGCGTAAGCGGTTCCTGACGGTGCTCGACCTGTACGACATCGACGTGTCCGAGAAGCGACGCCCCGTCCTCCTGTACTACCTCCAGAGAGACTTCCTCGGTCTCGGGCGCACGGACGCGGTGCTCCGGGACCCGTTCCTGGAGGACATCAGCTGTCTCGGTCCCGGCGTCCCTCTCTTCGTCTTCCACCGCGTGTTCGGCTCACTTCGAACGAATGTCGTCTACGATGGGGAGCTCGACCTGAACAAGTACATCTTTCGGCTCGCGCAGATCGCGGGCAAGCACATCTCGATCTACCAACCCATCCTAGACGCCACGCTCGAGGATGGCAGCCGCATCAACCTCACACTCGGGACCGAGGTCACCCGTAAGGGGTCGACGTTCAGCGTGCGGAAGTTCTCGCACGACCCGGTCTCTCCGATCGACCTTCTGCGGTTCGGCACGGTCTCGACGTTCGAGCTGGCGTACTTCTGGACCCTCGTCGAGCACCACCGGTCTCTCCTGATCTCGGGAGGTACCGCCGCGGGCAAGACAACGTTCTTGAACGCCGTCACGATGTTCGTCCGGCCCGAGGACAAGATCGTCTCGATCGAGGACACCCCCGAGATCCAGATCGACCACGAGAACTGGATCCAATCGGTGGCCCGCTCGGGGTACGGCATGTCCTCGGGAGGCGCTTCCGGGGTCTCCGGAGTCTCTGGCGTATCGGCCCGGGGGACCAAGGCGATCGGCAGCGTCACGTTGTTCGACCTCCTGGTGTCGGCGCTGCGGCAGCGGCCCGAGTACGTCATCGTCGGTGAGGTCCGCGGGGTCGAGGCGTTCACGCTCTTCCAAGCGATCTCGGTCGGACACGCGTCGATGTCGACCATCCACGCCGGATCGGTCCCCGAGCTCATCCACCGCGTGGAAAACGAACCGATGAACATCCCGCGGGTCCTATTCCAGGCACTCGACGCGGTCGCGTTCCCGGCCCAGGTCGTGGTGAACAACAACCGTGTCCGTCGTGTCACCAGTGTCACCGAGATCCTCGAAGTGGACGCGGCGACCAACGAACTCCTGACGAACGATATCTTTCGATGGGAGCCGGCCAACGACTCGTTCCAATTCCTCGGTCGCAGCTTCGTTCTCGAACACATCGGAGAACGGGTAGGACGGACTCTCGACAGTCTGATGGAGGAGATGCGGCGGAAGGAGAGGTATCTGAAACTGATGGACCAACTTTCGGTCACCTACTTCAAGGACGTGAGCCGGGCCATCGCCTCGTACTACGTGGACGCCGAGGGCGCGCTGAAGGCCTTAGAGAAGCGGGCAGCCCACTGAGGGCTCCATGTTCACGAAAGTGGACGCCGTTCCAGCATCGAAGGACGCGCCGTCCGGGGCCGCGACGACGCCCCCACCCAAGCCGACGTTCTCGAAGAGCTACGGGACGTTCTGCTACCGACTCTTGGGGGCCCGATTCGAGCGAGGGTCCGGTTCCGAGCTCCTCCAGGAGCGTTTGGTGCGTGCCGGGATGGACATCACTCCCGGGATGTACTATTCGGTCATGTATCTGACGACGATCGTCGCGGTCGTCGTATCGTTCGGAATCAGCCTCGTGCTATTCCACTCTCTCCTCAAGATCTCGGACTGGTATGCCTATGTGGCCCTCATCACCGGGGTCACGCTCGCCTCCGTTCTGGCCGCGTTCCGTTTCCTCATCAGCTCGCGGATTTCCAACCGGAAGGACCAGCTCGAGCGAGAACTGCCGTTCACGTTGAGCGAGCTCTCCGTCCTCGCGAGCACCGGCATGTCCCCCATCCAGCTCGTGCGACGGATGGCCCGGCGCGACCACGACCCGGCCATGACCCTCGAGTTCAAGCGGGTCGTCTACCACACGGACGTGGAGGGCAAGGACCTCATCACCGCCCTCGCGGAGACCGCGAAGGGGTCGCCGTCGAACTCGGTACGCGAGTCATTCTGGGACCTGGCGAACATGATCCACCAGGGAGGGAACCTGGACGAGTACCTGCGTGCCAAGTCTGACGATATCATGAAGCTCAAACGACTCGTCCAGAAGGAGTTCATCGAGCGGCTCTCGACGTTCCTCGACATGTACGTGAGCCTCGTCCTCGTGGGAGTGCTCATGATCGCGGTCGGGGCGTTCCTCATCAATGCCCTCGGGTCCACGGCGGCGGGACTGAACGCGAACGAGCTTCTCATTCTGCTCACCTTCGGGTTCGTCCCCGTCGCGGTTGCGATGACGATCATCCTGATCTCGATAGCCTACGCCCGAGCAGAGTGAGGGAGATGCGGGGGTCTCTCTTCCTAGTTTTCCTCGCGATCCTCTTGGTCGCGACGAGTACGATCAGTCTGGGAACCGCACGAGCGGCGAGCAGTCCGATCTCCTTCAGCGGAGAAACTCCCGGACCGGGGACGGCCACCGGCTCTACGGCTCCGAAGATCTCGGTCAGCTACTCCGACAGCGTCTCGACCATACCCGCGTCGAACGTTTTCCTTTTCGTGGATGGCGTGAACGTCACAAACTTCGATTCGACGACGCTCTCGTCCTCCCAGGCGACCTATGTTCCGCCGTCGATTCTAACGCTCAAGAACGGCGTGCACAACGTCACCGTAGAGGTATCTGACCTAGAGGGGAACTCGGCCAAAGCTCAGTGGAACTTCACGGTCAACACCAACATCACGACGGTGTCTAACCCGCTGGCCGGGATCAAACCCCTCACCCTGCTCTTCTACGTCGGGATCGTCGCCGCCGTAGTCGGGGCGGCCGTCGGTGGGTACATTCTCTTCCTGAAGCAGACGACCCGGTTCACCTTCCGCCGATATTTCGCGACCCACGCGGTCGAGAAGACATACTACACGCTCTACATTCCGCTCGGAGCGGCCTTTCTCTTCACTCTCTTCGGACTCTCCCTCGTCTACAGCAATCCGAGTTGGCCCTCGAACTCGGTGGACTACGTCTTCATCATCGCCGTATTCATCGCACTGACGGCGTTCGGGATCGACGCGCGTCGCGAGATGCTCCGCATCCGCGCGTTCGAGCGCGCCTTTGCCCAGTTCTTGTTCGAACTGGCCGACGCGATGCGGGGCGGCCTCGACCCGGCGAAGTCGATCGTGGAGTTGGCAAAGACCTATACGAACATCCTTGCGAAGCCCTTGAAGATCGCCTCCGATGGGATTCGGCTCGGTCGCCCGCTCGACGCCGTGCTGGTCGACATGGTGAAACCGATGCGCAGCTCGCTCATCAGCCGATACGCGGGCCTGATCGCGGAGGCGACGGCCGCGGGAGGTGAGACCGCGCTCGTGGTCTACCGCGCGGCGAAAGATATGGACGACTTCGTCAAGATCGAGGAGGAACGCGAGAAGCAGCTCATGCTTCCCGTCGCGGTCATCTACATCGCGTTCGCTGTCCTAATGGCGGTGCTCTTCGCCCTCCTCTACATCGCTCCGGAGCTCGGGACCCTCAACATCTCGTTCATCGGACTGGGCAAGCTCCCGACCAGTGCGAGTGCCAACTCTGCCGTACCCCGTCTCTCCTTTGGCTCGCTCAAGGAGCGCTTCTTCGAACTGATGGTGATCAATGCGCTCGGCACCGGGGCCATCATCGGTGCGTTCACGGAGGGACGAGCCCGCTACGGGATCCTGCACTCGCTGGCACTCGTCGCCGCGACGGCAATCGCGTTCCTGATCGTCTTCCCGTAGACGGACGCGACTCGAAGCTAGGTACTCGCGCAGCGTCAGCTCTGCGTGTACTGGAGGGTCGCGGTGCCCGCGAGCCCGACGGCGCTGATGACGGTGAGCACCGCGCTGTAGCTGTCGCCGGTGGTGAAAGCGCTCTGCGGCACCAACGCCTTCTCCCCTACGAGGTCGTTCCCGCCCCCCGGCAGTGTCCAGGTCGGATCGGTCGGGTCGGTGATCGTCCAGGTCCAGGAAACGATGGTGTCGTTCGTGGGGATGATCGACTCGCTTCCATCGAATACAACCACGGGCGTATCCACGCCGTTGGAGTAGATTTCTGACTGTTCGGTCAGGGCGATGGCCGTCGGCGCGGCAAAGACTCGGTTGAAGTCGTTGCCGAGGGCCGTGTACAGGCTGATCGAAAGGAAGTCCGTCGGTCCGAAACTGGCGAGGTTGTAGAAACTGAGGAACCCGCCGTGAGGAAGGCTCGCGGGGGTCCATGTCGTGAGGTTCACGGTGATCGCGACTTGCTCGAGTGAGGTGAGGTTGAATTCTTGTTCCGTGTTCTGGAACGGGGATTGAGCCCGGTTGCAGAATTCGCAAACCTCTAGGACCGACGAGCTACCGAGAGGGGTGACGGTGTAGAAGTTGACGACCTGTCCGTTGACGGCCAGTTCGTTGATGGCCATCGTGTTGACGTCCAAACTTCCGGCGACAAAGGTGAAGCTCGAATAGTTGGCGCCCAGATTGGTGGTGTTAAGGACGGTACTGACGCTCAGGATTCGAATATCTTCCAAGGATCGATCATGCGCCGCCGCCTCTTCCGCTTGGACCTGGGCCTGGTAGGAAGCGACAAACAGTGAGAAGGCCGTCACGGCCACGACCACGATGAGGACCAGCATCAGGGTGCCCACGATCTCGGCGAGGCCGCGACCATGACCCCGGAAACGCCGCATCAGCGTTCGACCCCGCCGCGGAGGATAGGCCTGTTCCACGGAGATTACGGGGTGGTCCGTAGATAATCGAACACTACCCAACTCCTCGTTAAGGGACCGTCCCCCCTCTTCCGGTCGATGGGGATCCCCGTTGAAGTGCCGGGCCTCGACACCATCCTCCCGGAGGTGGGCGAAGGGCGGGTCGTGGTCGTCGAGAGCGGCGCGGACACGGCCAAGAATTTCTTCGTTCGTCGCCTGTGCCTCACTGGCCTGCGGGTCGGATGGCCGGTGACGTTCGTCATCTCTCGCGATCGGGGGGAATTGACCGGGCTGCTGGCCCGGGAAGGCGGACGCACTGGGTCCTACGACAAACTCACCATCATCGAACAGGATACGATCGAAGACCTCTCCGAGTACGCGAGCCGGGGCGGGCTCTTGGCCGTGGACTCATTCTCGCTTCTCACGCTCGGCCTGGAGCCTCCCGAGCTGGCCGCGATGCTGAGGGGCGTACGCGCCCAGTGCCGGGAGAAGAAGACCAGCGTGATCCTAGGCACCGACCGGGGGATGTTCGAGCCTCGGGGCGAGGCCGTCGTGTCCCACCTCGCAGATGGGGTTCTTCAGTTTCACTCTCGCGAGGGACCCGAGGGCCTGATCCGATTCTTGCGGATCCCGAAATGGACCGAGGGGAAGTTCTTCGACCGTAACATTTATTACGAATTTGACGGGAAGCGGATCGCGATCGACCTTCGAAGTCGGGTGCTGTAGGTCGTGGCGGAGGCACCGTGCCAGTAGGATCCTACGAACGGTACGGGCTGACGGGGAACCCGTTCCGAGAGCTCGCCAGCGAGAACGTCTCGGATGTCGAGCTGTTCCATGTGAACCTCGAGATCGACGACGCGCTCCGCAACATCGAAGAGGAGGTGTTCGAGAAGGAGAATCGCGCGGTCATCGCCATCGTCGGGGCCCACGGTACCGGGAAGACAGAGCGCCTCTTGCTTGCGGCCGCCCAGGCGCGACAGCACGACGCGTTCACCGTCTACTTCGACGCGACGTCCAAGACCGCTTGGGTCCTCCGAGGACTCGCGGAGGAGTTTCAGAAGGCCGCCCAGGCCGGCGGCTACGCCAAGGCATTTTCCTCGCCGGCATGGCTCCGCGGGATCGTCGCGCTCCAGAAGCTGAAGGATGAGAACTACGACCCGATCGCCGCGGGAAAGGCCATCGGGCTCGCCCTCAACGAGACCGTGCCCTCGCTCCTCCTGCTCAACGATCTACACAACCTGATGGAATCGAACGAGGTCCACGCCTTCTCGAAGACCCTCCAGGAGATCACCGACGTGATCAAGCCGGGCGTGCTGATCATGTTCGTCTGCTACCCCAGCTACCTGGCGTGGCTGACGGTCAACCATCCCCCGCTCGCTTCGCGCATCAACCGCACGTTCGTGCTCCCCGGGCTCACGACCGATGAAGCGAGCCTCCTGCTCGCGAAGAAGATGCTGCCGAAACGGCTGGTCGAGGACCTCGACCCGATCTATCCCTTCGATCGGGAGGCCATCGCGGCATTGAACGAAGCCGCCGGCGGCAACGCGCGTCGCCTGCTGGAAGTGGCCGATCTTGCGATCGAGTACGGCGTATCGCATCGTCTGTATCGTGTCGACGCCGACACCGTACGGACGCTGCTCTCGACTCGCGCGCCTCCGGCCGCGAGCCCGGAGCCGGCCCCCGCCACGGAGTCGGGTCAGGCGCCATCCAAACTAACCGCACCCGTGGCGGATTTCCTAGAGGATCCCGCTCCTCCCTCGAAGACGGTCGCGACGAACCCCGCCGCCGCCCATCGTTGACGCGCTCACGGGGGCCGTCCCGCTCTACTTGGTGTTGGAGTCCATGAGGACGGCTAGGTTGATCGCCTGCTCGGCGATATCGGCGCCGTAACTCGCGCTCCGGCCGAGGCTGTTGACGACCGCTCCTAAGGCGAGCAACTCCTCTCCCTTGCGGGTCGAGACCCGATGGGAGAGGGCATCGATCAGCTTCTGATGTTGGGCTCGAGCATCGATCGCCTCGTTCGCCGCGTCGATGTCTCCCGAGATGAGGGCGTTGAAGGCATGGTCGATGATCGCGACCGCGGAAGCGGCCGCTTCCTCGAACTCCTTCACCAATCTCGGGTCAAGCGTCTTCCCCTCGGCCAGCACGGGGTACGTTGTCGCGATGAGTTGCGCGTGATCCCCGATACGTTCCAGAAGCTTTCCGACCAGCTGGTAGCCATGGATGGCGCGTTGATGGAATCCGTTGTCGGTCGCGATCGGGACCCGACTGCTAAGGTGATACTGCTTGGCGACCATCCAGTACAGCCGGTCTACGTCCTGGTCCCGGAGTGCAACGTCGTGCGCCAGGGCGCCGTCCGAGTTCTTGAGGGCCAGGATGGCATCCTCTACCATCGCCCGAACCGTGAGGTGCATGCGTCGGAGACACTTCTCCGAGCTGAGTTCCGAAGGGTCGGAGAGGTCCTGGATCACGAGGGAGTTTCGCGTCTCCTCGATCACCTCGGGACCGATCACGAGGCGACAGAACTCGCGCGCTACCCGACGCACGAACGGCGCTCGGTCAGGGGCAAAATGGACCTCGATGACCCCGAATCCCGAGATGTACGCCCCGATGAACTTCCGGAGCAGGTGGTCCCGAGCTTCCTCTCCTCTCTCCTGGAAGATCTTGCGCCGAGCGGCCGGCTTCTCCGCGGCGTGAGGACGCACGGTGACGGTACCGTCCGCGGCGGTGTCGACAAAGAGGGTGTCCCCTGCCTTCAGGCCGGCATTCAAGACCCAGCGCTTCGGCAGAGAGACGAGGTACGTTGAGCCGCCCGCGAGCTGCAGCTTGCGCCCTTCCATCGAATTCTACAAACCGATGAAGCTCTACGAATGTATAAGTGTTGAATATATAGACTATATGTCGCATACCTAAAAGCTGTCTAGTACGAAGAATCCCGCCGAATCATGCCAAATAGGTCGAGTCCCCTCGTTGCAGGCGATGCCAGTGGGGGTTGTCGATCGACCGGGCATCCTGAGCCTGTGGGTCGAGGGGAGCGGAACGGCGTCATCTTCGGGGGAGGGCGCGGGCGGAAACCCGCCTCGCGGCTCCGCGGATCTGTCCTCGGTCGGTGCGAGCAGTGGAGCTGGCATACGGCCCATCCCCGCGCGTCGGACTCGGATTTACCTCGCGGTGGGAGTGGCGATCGTAGCCGTGGCGATTGTGATGACGTTCGTGCTCGTCGGGACGCTCCATGCATCGGGGTCGGGAGCCGCGTCCTCGGACAAGGTCCTGGAACCGGCGGGATCGCTGTATTCGCTGCCGTACAGTCAGTTCGCGGCTACCCCGTTCATCACCAACTCGACGGGAAACGTCACTGGGACCTTCATGACGACGAACACGATTTCGGTGTTTCTCATGAACGATACGCAATTCCGGACGCTCGTGAGGACGGCCGAGGTGCCCGGGTACGAGTGGACCCTGGGGCCGGTCTGGAACGGCTCCTTCTCCGTGACCGTCACGCCCGGATCGTGGGTCTTCCTCTTCGATAATCTGAATCGCTACGGAAGCTCCGAGGTTCTGATCACTACCCAGGTTGTCTTCACGCCGTCCTAGTGTCCCAGACCAGTCCGAAGCGTCGTTATCGGTGGCGGTCCCTTGCTCGACTCGGAAGACCCTGGTCTCGCCGTCTTGTCCGCGGCGTCGCTCCGGATAGACGAAGATCTCGGGACCGGCCGCACCGACCTCGAAGGCGCGCTGGGTTGGACCCGCGCGGCTTCCTGGTGGCTGATCTCTCTCGGCATCCTCGCCGTGGTCTATGTTCTCTATCCCCATTCGCGCGTCGTCGAGCTGCTCGCCGTCCTCGACTTGGCCGTCGGAGGGATGTGTTTCGCCGCGACGGCGTTCTGGATCCTGAGATTGCATCGACGGTCCCAACACCGGGCCGAGGACTGGGAGGCCAGCTTCCTACCGCTGTTGTACCGAGTGAAGTTCGAAATGCTGCCGTATTCGGGAACCGACCGGTTGCACGACGCTTGGGAGCGGTACAAATCGGTCTACCGCGACCTCTCTTGGGCCGACACAAAGTCTGCCCCAGGCAAGCGGAGAAGGCCCCTCCTCAAAGCCATGCTCAAGTTCCACGGAGAGGTGACCGGCGCCAAGGCGCCTCATTCGTTCGACGTGTACTGCTCGATCGGAAGCGAACGGGGGTTCTTCGCGCGGAGATTCGACCAATCCGTTCCCGTCTCGAAGTCCCAGCTGGAGGTCCTGAAGGCCGATGTCGAGGATGTCCGGAAGCGCTTCGGCGAGCGGAAGTGCATCGTCGCGGCCCTCTCCCCCGCGGATTTCGAACCCGGGGCGGTCGAGTACGCGCTTTCGGAAGAGGGTCGGGTCGACGGTAAGTTCCCCCTCGACCTGATCCAGGAGGCAGGGACCGGGTTCACGGTCGTTTCGGCGGCCTCAGCCTGATCCCGTGGTCTTGGAGAATCGCTCGAACGCGGACCGGAACAGGGTCGCGGTCTCCGCGTACCACAGAAGGCCCTCCGCCGTCACTTCGAAGAGGTGGGCACCCTCGGCATTGGTCGATCGGATGAGCTTCCTCGCTTCGAGAGCCCCGAGGATTTCTCGGACCGATTCCTCTCGTGGGGCCGTGAGGCCCGGGACCTTCTGAGCAAGATGAGCCAGGGTGCGACCGGATCCCGTTCCGTGGTCCTGTCGCCAACGGACCAGAGTCCCGAGCAACAGGTAACCGACATACTCCGGAGACGGTCTTTCCGGGAGTTGACCTTCGGTCGGTACTTTGCCCTGAGGGGCCTGGGGCAGGGTCACGAGGCGGCATTCCGCCCGTCCCTAAAATAGGGCGCCAGCGAGTCTTTTCGGAGGCGTTCCGGCCGAGGTTCGAGCTCGGGCGGCTCTCTCACGGGCCTGCCAGGGAATGGGATCCCCCTGGGACGAGTTCGAAAACCTCGCGAGTCGCACGGAACAGCTCGGGGTTTCCGATGCGGGGATAGCTTCATCCCGCTGTCCATCGAGAGCTTGTCTCGCCCGAGATGAGCGAGGTTCCCCGGGGTGTCGGCCAGGAGCAATCGTCCAAGTCTGTGGCCCGCTGGCTCGACCGTTCCCGTCACTACGTTCTCCCCACGGCGGGTGCGATCGCGTTCGCGCTCGGCGTCTCCCTCGCCATCGATACGAGAGTGCCGTGGGGCGTGTACACGCCTCGGGTTCTCGTGATCCTAGGATTCGGCGCACTGGCCACCGGTCTCGTGCGTCTCGCGATCCGGAGCGATCTCCCCTCCGGAGCCACGGGTCGGTCGGAACAGGCTCCTAAGGGAACCGACATCGTCGGTCCTTCCTGTAACGCTCGCGCCCTCGAAGCGGCCCCACCGCCGCATCACCCCTTGCGTCGGGTGACCCGCCCTTCCTGGTGGTCGGTCTCATCGAAAGACTCGTTTTCTATTCCCGCGGACCCCGGACATTTCCTCTGGGGGTCCTGGGTTCCCCCGACGCGGAAACTCCCCGGCGAACTGATCGGACCGGTGCCCGAAACCGCGTACGTGCCGCACCGGCCGGGAACTCCGTCGCTCTACGAGGAGGGAGAGCTATTCCTCCCGGGATTCGCCCCCTCCCCCAGCGCTCCGGAAAGGGCGTCGAGCCTCGCGGTCGATTGGTCCGACCTGCCCCCGTTCCCGGCGCGGTCGGGTGCGCAGATGCGGCAGCCCGAGGCCATGACGCCCCCCCCCAAGAAGGACCCGGGGGGACCGGTCTTCTCGGGCGGCAGTTCCCCCGCTGCCCCTTTTGGAAATGTCCCGGAGAGGGTGTCGAGCATCGCGGGCGATTCGCCCGGTCGCCCTCCGGCCCCGGACTTGACGTATAGGGAGGATCGGGAACCCAATGCAGAGGCGACACCGAGCAAGAAGAGCGCGACCGCGTCCGTCCCCCCGAGCGAGGGTTCCTCCAGCCACAGGACCTCGACCTGGGACCGGGTCCGCCATGAGGTCCTGAACCCGACGCCTCCGCACCTGAGACACCATCCGAAGCACGCCCGGTCTCCCGGTCCCGAGGGACTTCTCCGGTCGCAGGAGCTGCCTCCCGGCGTCCGGTGTGCGAACTGCAGAGAACCGGTGCGCGATCCGAAGAGTTGGCGCCGGTGCACCGATTGTCTTCGCCACCTTTGCGAGGACTGCATCGTGGAAGCACTCCTGCTGTACGAACGAGGATGGTGTTCCCGCTGCGCCCAGCGGCGGTACCAGGAGGCACCGTTGGCGGAGCTCGCGCCCCGAGGCCACCCCACGGTCGAGGAGAGTTCAGCGCCTGTAACGTCGCTCGCCATTCCAATGACGGTCCGAGGCGGGCTCGAGGCCGGCGGAAACGTACCGCGCTAGGCTGGCCGACCCAACGCTCTACGGACCGACCTCGGCCCGTCCGAGTCCGGAGCCAGTTCGCGAAAGGAACGCTGGTTGGGATGCTCCCGGCGGGATTCGAACCCGCGTTTCGGGGTCGAAGGCCCCGAATCCTTGACCGGACTAGACAACGGGAGCATAGGCCGGTCGCCCGGCCCGAGACTCCTCGGCCCGTCTAATGAGCTTTGGCGTCCCGCGCCCCCCGCTCCGTCTCAGGAAGGCGGGTTCGTCTCGTCGAACTCGTCGGGAAGCGGGATCTTGTGCGCGAGCGCCGGGAAGTACTCGCTTCGCCGTTCGCCCGTGATGGCGTACACGGCCTTCTCCGCGATCTTGCAGGCGTTGTCCGCCACCCGTTCGAGGTGCCGGTTGCCGAGGAGCTCGTACGCCAGTCGGTCGGTCGCCGGGCCGCCCTGTCGCAAGAGGCGGACCAGGCGGGCCTGGATCTCCCGATGCAGGGCGTCGACATCGTCGTCCATGACGAAAACGGCCTTCGCGCGAGCCGCATCGTTTTCCAGGAACGCTTCCATCGCCTCGACGACCATCGCCCGGGCCTTTCCCTCCATCTCGCGGATCAGGTCACGAACCTCGGCATCGGCCCCTTCGGGCGCGGGAACGACGTAGCGGGCCATGTCGTATCCGAGCCGGCCGACCCGGTCCACGCAGGTCGCGATCTTGAGCACCGCCTCGATCGTGCGCAGGTCCGGCCCCTCCGGTTGCAGGATGGCCACGAGCCGGATCGTCTCGATCTCGATGTTGAGGTCGTAACGGTCGAGCGGAGCGTCCCGCGAGATCACCGAACGGCTGAGCTCCTTGTCGGCGGTCAGCAGCGCGCGGGTTCCGTCCGCGACCATGCCGACGGCGAGCACGGTCATCTCCGCGACGTGGCGTTTGAGCTGGGCGATGTCGCGTCGGTGGTCGTCCATCGGCGACGAGGGTGCGGGAGGGGTTTCGTTCGTCATGCGAACCTTCCTGTGATGAACTGCTCCGTGAGGGGGTCCCGCGGCCGCTCGAGGATCTCGGCGGTCGCCCCGACCTCAATGAGCTTCCCGGTGTGGAGGAACGCCACCCGGTCGGAGACGCGGGCGGCTTGGCCGACGTTGTGCGTGACCAGGATGAGGACGAAGTCCTCCTTGAGGCGTTGCATGGTCGCCTCGACACGCTGGGTCGCCATCGGGTCGAGGGCGGAGGTCGGCTCGTCGAGCAGGAGCACCCTCGGCCTTACCGCGAGAGCCCGCGCGATGCAGAGGCGCTGTTGCTGCCCCCCCGAGAGGGAGAGCGCGGGGCGGTTGAGGTCGTCCTTCACCTCGTCCCAGAGGCCGGCGCGCCGCAGCCCTTCCGTGACCTCCCGGTCGATCTCGTCCTCGTCCGCGTGGATGAGGCGGAGGCCGAAGGCCGCGTTCTCGAAGACCGACATCGGGAAGACGGTCGGGCGCTGGAAGACCATGCCGATCCGTCGCCGCACCAGCACGGGGTTCACTCCCCGGTCGTAGATGTTCTGCCCGAGGTAGAGCACCGAGCCTTCTACGGACAGGCCGGGGGTCAGCTCGACCATCCGGTTCAGCGTCCGAACGAACGTCGTTTTTCCACAGCCGGACGGCCCGATGACGGCCGTTAGGCTTCGTGGGGCGAAGTCGAGGTCGATGTGGTCGAGGATCGCCTTCTTCTTCGCGAGGACCGAGAGGCCGCGGGTGCTCAGCACCGGGCCCTCGAAGGTCGCAGGAGTTCCGCTCATTGATAGAGTCCCTCCAGGCGCTTGCGGTACCGGGCGGCTATGATGCGCACCGCGATGTTAAGCACGAGGACGACCACGATGATGAGGAAGGCGGCCTGGAAGGCGATGGTCAGCGCGACCGACGGAGGCTGGCTGAACCCGGTCCAGATGAGCGCGGTCAGGTAGGTCGCGGGCGAGGTGAGGGTCGGAGGAACGAGCAGCCCCGGTTGGACCGTGAGCACGATTGGGGCGGTCTCGCCCACTCCGATCGCCATCGCAAGGAAGACCCCCGTCAGGATCTGGGGAAAGGCGATCGGGGTGCCGATCCGGAGGATGTACTGGGTCGGTCTCGCCCCCGAGCCGTACGCTGCCTCGCGGATCGGACGTGGTACCGACGAGAACGCCAGATCGGCGGTCCGGAAGATGTACGGGGTCATGAAGAAGGAGAGGGTGAAGACACCGGCGATGAAGCTGAGACCCCAGCCGAAGTAGAGGCAGAACGCAAAGTAGCCGAAGTATCCGACGATCACGGACGGCATGCCGGCGAGGAGGTTCGCGGACATTCGGACCCATCCTGCCGCCCGCTCCGGCAGGAACTCCGCGGTCGCGACGCCGCCGAACAGCCCGAGGACGACCGCGATGACCGTCGCGAGCAGTACGAACAGGAACGTCGACTCGATGGGCACTCCCAGCGCATCGTGGAGCTGGTAATCGCCGGTGCTCGTCAGGACGCCCCAGGTCAGGGTCGGAACCGCTTTCGACGAGATGTAGTACACCACGTCCAGGATCGGGACGATCGCCACAAGGAAGAGGAGAGGAAGGAGGAAGCCGATCCACCGGTCGAACCCGGTCCTCCACCGGATCGACCAGGTCTCTCCGCGTCGCAGGTCCTCCGAAGCCTCCAGCGGAGCGGCCGACCCCACTGCCGTCGCCATAGTCCCGGCCTAGAGGCCCGGCACCTCCTCGGCATAGATGTGGGACACGAGGCGGCGACCGAGCAGGTTCACGGCGAAGGTGATCGCCAGCAGGACGAGCGCGAGCTCGGCCAGCGCCGCCAGATAGACCGAGTTCCCGTATGCGGCATCGAGGGTCTCGAACATGAACGAGGCCATCGTGAAGCTGGAGTCGTAGACATTGACGGGCAGCCTCGTGGCCGCGCCAATCACCATCGCGACCGCCACGGTCTCGCCGATCGCCCGCCCGAACCCAAGGAAGGCGGCGCTCCAGATGCCCCGGCTCCCGTAGCGCAGGCTGACTCGGCGGACGACCTCCCATCGGGTGGCCCCCAGGGCGAGGCCGCTCTCCCAGAGGTCGCGCGGGATCGACCGGAGGGCATCCCGGATGAGGAGCGTGGTGATTGGGAGGGCCATCAGGGTGAGGACGAAGATCGATATCGGAAGACCGGTGCCGGCGGTCGTCGGAGAGACGGGCTGGCTCGTGTGTGCCCCGAATCCGGGGATGAACGCGAGGTGCGCGACCGCCCAGGGGTTGATCAGCGTGCCGAAGATCGGGGCGATCACGATGAACGCCCAGATCCCGTACACGACGCTCGGGATCCCGGCCAGAAGGTCCACGAACGGGTCGAGGATCTTCGCTAGGAACGGAGGGAGGTAGGTGGTCGACGCGATGGCGATGCCGAGTCCGATGGCCATCGAGAGGAAGAGCGCCGGGACCGCGGTGAGGAACGACCCGACGATGAAGACGAGCATCCCGAACTGGTTGAGGTTGCTGTTGAACGTCAGGCCGAAGAAACCCCACCCGAAGTTGTGGAACCCGCTCGCCGAGACCAGGGTCAGCGCAATGGCGATCACGATCGCGGCGGGCACCAGCGCCGGGGCGTACGGGATGGTCTGCCAGATCCGTTGGCGCAAGCCGACCCCGGCCCTGCGGGACACCGCGGGTGGAGAAGAAGATGGAATGGGTTCCCGGTCTCCGGGATTGCCGGGGACCGGGGTCGAGTTCACGGAGACCCCTACGGACCTACCGGGTGCCTCACGGCTGGACCGAGGCAAGCTCCTGCATGTCGTAGCCCGCCACTTGGGGCGTCAGCGGGATGAAGTTCACCCCAGTGATGAACGTCGAAGGCACGCTGCCGGGGGCCCAGTTGCCGACCGAGATCGCCCACTCAAGGAACAGGACCGTTGCGGCGAGCGCCGTGCTCGTCACCGTGGATCCGGTGGGGGCGACCTTGATCAGCGTATACTCGAGGTTCGCGTCCGGGTAGGGGGTCGGGCTCGCGGTCGTGGGGGCCGTGCCGCCGCCACCCAGCGTGAGGTTGATCGCGCCCGCCGGGCTTCCGCCGAGGATCAGGCTGACCGCCAGCTGGTACTGCGAGAACTGGAGGTGCGTCAGGCCCAGGTTCGCGTCGTACGAGATGTTCGTCGCGCTCGGCAGGATGTAGTTCGCGGCCGAAACGCCGCCGGACGCCGAGAGCGCGTTGTTGTCCCCGAGCGCCGCGTAGACCAGGCCATCGGCGGCCGCGCTCGCCTCGTAGCTGATCCCGACGTATCCGATCGAGTTGGTCGTCGAGTGGATCGTGGAGACCACGCCCGAGTTGCCCGTGGCTCCGGTCGCGACCGTGTCGCCCGTGAGGGCGCTGGTTGAGTAACCGAACGGCCACTTGGACCAGGACATGTAGCACATCGAGGTGAACAGGAACGTGTCCCCGCTCGAGTCCGACCGCTTGATCGGGTTGATCGTCTCGCTCGCCAGTCCGCTGAGCTGGGTCTGCACGCTGGGCGGTTGCGCCGCCAGGATCAACGGGTTGTCCCACGTCGTGATCGTGCCGTTGTAGATCATCGCGAGGACCGTCCCGTTCAGGTTCAGGTGGGCCGTGATGCCCGGCAGGTTGTAGTAGATGAGCTGCGCCGAGATCGCGACCGGGACGTTGATCAGGCTGGTTGCGCTCGCGTTCTTGAGATAGCCGTCCGAGCCACCGATGTTAACGAGACCGAGTTCCGCATCGCTCTGGCCCGTGCCGCTGCCCGTGGACGCGGCCGAGATCGTGGCCCCGGTGTAGGAACCGGCCCAGGCGGTCATGAGCGGATAGAGGAGGCTCGACCCAGTCTCGGTCAGTTGCACTTTGCTGGTGCTGGAGCTCGAGCTCTTGTTCAAGGAGCTTCCGAGGAAGTAGCCTCCGCCGATCCCGACCAGCAGGAGCACGACCGCGATCGCGATGGCGATTCCCGTGCCCACCGTTCCCGACCGTCGGCGAGTCGGGGACGAAAGCTGTTCTGTCTGTGGCGTCTCCGTTGGGTTCTGTGCACTCATTGGTGTTCCCTCGTTGGGTTTCCCGATGGCGGCGGGCACGCGGCGTAGGATTCCCGTTGAGGGGATTCCGAACCCGGCACGGCCGTCATCGGTCGATGCACCCTTGCAGATGTTATATAGAAAATCAATGTAGAGTGTATAGACGACAATAGGTATATATTTGACACAGCGTGGCAACCCGTCCGGCGATAGCCGGGAAGGGGGCGAGAGCCTTTGCCGCGCTCTCGTTGAGCCCCCCTACGACGCGCTGGCTCGTACGATTCGGATACGACGGACTCGCCTTCCACGGGTGGGCCCGGCAACCGGGATTGCGCACGGTGGAAGGGGAGGTCCTCCGGGGCCTGGTCCGGTCCGGGATCGTTCCCTCCGTCGCCGGTGCCCGACTGGAAGTGGCGAGCCGCACGGACCGGGGGGTGAGCGCGGTAGGGAATGCTCTCGCACTATCGACCGATCGGACCGGTCCGATCCTCCTGCGCGCGCTCAACGGTATCTCTCCCGAGATCTTCTTCACGGCGGCCGCTCCGCTCCCGGAGGGGGTTCGGGTCCGCGGGGCCGTGCGACGGGTCTATCGGTACTTCGAGCCCGTGGGGAAGCACGAACTCGCTCGGTGGCAAACGACCGCTGGACTCTTCTCCGGGACCTTGGACGTGCGGTCGCTTGGCCGCGGGTTACCGTCCGGCGCGCCGGTATGGCGGACCGTGGAATCGGTCCGGGTGGAGCAACAGGAGGAGGTGATGCTGGTCGAGATCCGAGCCCCCTCGTTCGTATGGGGGATGGTACGGAAGATCGTGGGAGCGCTTCGGGCGGTAGACCAGGGGAAACTGTCCCTGACCCGCCTCTCTTCCGCGCTTGCCGGCCAGGGCCGCCTGACGTTGCCGATGGCCGAGCCCGAGCGTCTCCTCCTGTGGGATGTCGAGTACCCGTTTCCCTGGAGCCTACACTGGCATGGTCCTAACCGGCACCAGACCCGTGTGTGGAGCTCGTCCCGCGAGGCGCTCACCCTTCGGGCGAAGCTGCTCGACGCGATCGCCCGAGGACAGGGTCCGGCCGAACTCTGACCGGCCCGTGGACGCTGGCGGATACTGTTAGCCGACCCGTTCCCAGCGCTCGAGCTTCTGCACCGCGCTGAGCGTCGACCCGCGCTGGATCTCTTCCCGTACGCGATTCTCGTGCTCGAGGACATCCAGGGCGCGGTTCGCGACCTCAGCGGCCCGCTCGCGCGGCACCACGACCAGCCCGCTCGTGTCCCCCACGATCCAGTCTCCGGGGCGCACCCGCTGGCCCCCGACCACGACCTCGATTCCGATCTCGCCGTGGCCCTTCGGTTCGCCCGCGTCGGGGCTCACCGACCGGCTGAACGCAGGCAGCCCGAGGTCGAGGATTGAATCGAGGTCGCGGATCGCCCCGTCGATGACGACGCCCGCGACCTTGCGTCCGTGAGCGCTCCAGCTCGCCAGTTCCCCCCAGACCGCGGTCGGACCCCCGCCCGCGTCGATGACGATCACATCTCCCGGGCCGGCGCGGTCGATCGCCTCCACGGGCTTCGCCCAGTCGCCATCCCGCGTGACGACCGTCACGGCCGGGCCGGCCATGCGCACGGTCCGGTCGCGAAGGCGCGGGAGGATGCCGTGCATGGCCCCCTGCCGCTGCATCGCGTCCGTGACGTTCGGGCTCGAGACCTTGAGGAACGCTTCGCGAACCTCGGTTCCCGTGTATCGCCGGAAAAGCTCCGTGGCCACCTCCGTCTGCGTCGCAATGGCCTCCCGAATGGCGCGGGTCGCCTCGGCGATCTTCGGACTCTTGGTGATCGCACCTCCGACGATGATGATCTGGGCTCCTGCCCGGACCGCCGCCGCGACCGTTTCGCTGTTGAGCCCGCCGGCCACAGCGACCGGGATGGGGGAGGCCTTCGCGAGCTCCCCGAGCGCGGCGAACGGCGTCTTCGCCTGCATCTGCATGTCGATCCCGACGTGCCAGCATACCGCGGCCGCGCCGAGCTCGGCCGCCCGTCGGGTTCGACCGACGGGGTCCGCCACTCCGAGGAGGTCGACCATGACCTCCGCACCGTACAGTTCTCCGCCGCGGACCGCCTCCGCGATCGTGTCGTCGTCCGCCGCGCCGAGCACGGTAACGAGGTCGGCCCCCGCCTTGGCGGCGATCTCGACCTCGAACGCCCCCGTGTCCATGATCTTCATGTCGGCGACGATACGACGGTCGGGGAAGGCCTTCTTCAGTTCGCGGACCGCGTCGAGACCTTCGCTCTTGATGAGGGGGGTTCCCGCCTCGACCCAGTCCGCTCCGCCCTCCACGGCCTCTCGGGCCGCCGTCAGGGCGCGGGACAGGTTTTCGAAATCGAGGGCGACCTGCAGGACCGGACGCTCCAGCCGCATGGTTGATGCGAGCAGGCGGTCCGTATTAATGGCCCGGGGGTGCGGGCGCACAGTGTCCTTTTCACCGGTCGGGGAAGTTCGTCTTATCCGGGGGGATGCGCGTCGTCTGGACGGGCTCGCGGACGCATCGATCCACCTGGTCGTTACCTCGCCCCCGTACCCGATGATCCCGCAGTGGGACCGACTGTTCCGTGCGCTCGGTGCCACCGACTATCCCGGGATGCTCTCGCTCCTCGCCGACGCATGGCGCGAGTGCCAGCGCGTCCTCGTTCCCGGAGGTATCCTTGCGGTCAACATCGGGGACGCGCTCCGATCCGGGGAGGAGGGGTTCCGCCTCTGGCCCAATCACGCCGAGACGCTCCTCGCGGCGACCCGGGCGGGCTTCACACCGCTCCCGTACGTTCTCTGGAAGAAACCCACGAACCGGCCGAACGCGTTTCTTGGCTCGGGGTTCCTCCCGCCCAACGCCTACGTGACGCTCGATTGCGAGTACGTCCTTCTCTTTCGGAAGGGTCGACTGCGCCGTTTCCCGCCGCACGACCCGGCCCGGCTGGCGAGCCGGTTCAGTCGCACGGAGCGGGACCGATGGTTCAGCCAGGTCTGGTCGGACGTTCGCGGGGCCCCTCAGGGCGCCTCCGGGAGGCGTACTGGAGCGTTCCCCGACGCGGTCGCGGAGCGCCTGGTCCGGATGTTCTCGGTGGTCGGGGACACGGTCCTGGACCCGTTCGCCGGCACAGGGACCACCCTCTGGGCCGCCGCGCGATGGGGACGCCGTGCGGTCGGCGTCGAATGGGACCCGGCCGCCTTCGAGTCTCTCAGGGCGGGGGCGCGGGTTCGGGGGATTCGATGGGAGGAACCCGTGCTTCGGGAGGCGGAGGGGGCAGCGCGCGGTGGGAGGTCTCCTCCTCGACGGCGGTCCGCAGGTAACGCAGCGCGGAGTCGCTGAGTCGGTCCATGTGGAGCAAGAGGTAGTGGAGGTAGAGCCGCTCCGGACGGTGCACCGGCCCGGGAGCGCGGGGTGTCCGTCCTCCGTCCCCGATCGGTCGATGACGTTCGAGGGTCTCCCGGTCGTGCTCGTTCTCGGCACCGTGGTATTCGCGGCCGGTCGAACCTACCAGCGGAGGATAGAGGTGCGAGATCGGGTCGTACGGAGGTTCGGGGCTCGTCTCGGCGATCGGGCGTGCCGGGAGCTCCGCCACCTTCCCCCGAAGGTAGGGGTGCATCGGCCGCCCCGGGTCCTGGAGCTCGCTGATAGGGCGACCCGCGACATCCTCGACGATCGTCTTGAGACTCCAGCTCGCCCGACGGCGGGCCGGGCCGTCGATAGTGGCCTCGGCGCCCACGGAATCCGTCCGGCGGGTCGGACCGTATAAACCTCCCGCTTGACGGGCAATCGGCTAGCCGCGAGGCGCGGGGTCTCGACCCAGGGTCGCTCCTAGGAACTCGTACTCGGGGGTCGAAGCGACGATGGCGAGCGGTAGGTGCAGTTCGCCGATGCGCCACAGCGATTCCGAATATCCGGCCTCCCGTGGCAAGCGTGCCTTCGGAAGCCACTCCGCCTCGGCCGCGGTGAGTCCGAAGAACTCACGGGTCGGGGCCGAGACCTCGGGCAGACGGAGGAACGCCGTCGCGTAGAGGTTCCGAAGCAACGACCGACCACTCGGATGGCCGAGGAAGTCGTCGGGATTCTGGCTGAGGACGAGAACACCGGCTCCGAAGTGACGAATGTGGCGGACGACCCGGTCGAGGAACTCCGCGGTCGCGGCATGGCGGACGAGGAGGTGTGCCTCGTCGATCACGAGAAGCTTTGGACCGGCCGAGCGACGAAGCCGACCATACGCCCAGTCGAGGATGTACGCCAGGTGGAACGGGAGTTGCTCATCGGTGACCCCGCGGAAATCGACCGACACCGGCCCTTTCCCGAGAGTGAGCGTTGTCGGCCCGGAGAGCGAGCGCAGCGACCCCGAACGAAAGATGTCGAGCAGCGTTCCGAGGCGGTCCGGTTCTCCGTCGCGACGGCCGAGGGTCTGATAGAGGTTCTCGAAGGTGGGAACCTCCGGCCCCTCTGCATAGAGCCGGGTCACCGCCGAGTCGAGCGCCGCCGTCTCCTCATCTCGGAGGCTGGGGAACAGCGCGCGTAACATGGCTCCGACGCGCGCGGCCTTCTCCCGACGGTCCCCACCGGTGGTCACCGGGTCGAGAGGATTCAGTCGGCCAGCACTCCCTTCCGTAAGGCGAACGACCGACCCGCCGAGCGATTGGATCAGCCCGCCGAATTCTCCGAGCGGGTCGAGGACGATCACGTCCACATCGGGTCGTAGCCACCGGGTCCGAAGTGCGAACAAAGCTGCAGCGAACGACTTTCCGGACCCGGTGGTCCCGAAGATCCCCCACGAATGGCTCGCGTGTGACCATCGGTCGAGGAAGACCGGGCTGGCATCGGCCAGCGCCAGCCCGACGAGGATCCCACCGGACTGGAGGACCGACTCGTCCCCGAACGGGAAGAGCGCGGCGAGTCCGTCGGTGGGTAGAGTTTGCCAGTAGCCCGACGGGCGCACCGCAGCGGAATTCAGCTCCGGGGGCAACAGGGCCTCCCGTACCTCGTATCGAGGGACCCGAGTGCGGAAACCGAGGGTGGCCAAGCGCTCGAGCAGGCGCGCCCGACCCGCTTCGACCCGGGTCCGGGACGGCCCGACGGCGACGAAGCAAAGTCCGATCTTCCAGAGCTCTTGCGTGCGGCGGGCGACCGCGCGACCGAGCTCCTCGGTGGAGGTTCGCTCGACCTCGAGCTCGGCGAGGTCGCCGCCGTTCCCCCCGGAGCTGAGCTCGGCCTCGGCTACGGCCCGGGCGCCGTGCAGGATCTCGAGAGCCCGCGCGGGCGGTACGCGGTGGGCTTCGAGGAAGAGTTCAATGGAATCCGTGGTCGCCAGGACCCGACCCAGAAACCCAAACGGAACTTCCGGCGGAAACTGACGGACCAGGACGGGCGCGCGGTATCGCTGCCCGGTTCGGATCCAGGTCGGACCTTCTGCCTGGGTGCGGGCCGGGGCCGAGCCCGTCATGCGCGAACCCCGTGAGTGACAACTCCGGTGGGGCGACGCCGTTCGACCCACCAGAGGGGAACGGCGGCCGATCCGAGGATGAGTCCGCGAAACGGAAGGATCGGACCGACCGGCGCGAGCGAGAAGAAGATGGATAGGCCCAGGGCGGCCAAGGCGACCCCTCGATCCCACCGGGCAACGGCCCGGGCGGGGCGTCCTTGTCGCCCCAACGATGAACACCAGCCGGCGAACGTGAGTGCCACCAACGTCGCGGTAAGCGCGGTCAAGAACGGCGCAAGGAGAGAGAGCGCTCCCGCGATCAGAGAACAGGTCGCCGCCGCCGCCAGCACATCGAAGTCCCCGAGCGGGGGCCACGTCGCTCGGTCGGTCACGTTCCGGCCGCCTCCCCCGTCCAGCCGAAGCGTCGTGCGGCCTCGAGAAGCTCCCGGTCCCTCAGGCGGACGGCGTGCAGACCAAATGCGGTCAGCCGCTCGATCAGGGAGGAAACCTGACCCTCGAGCCGGGCGACCGCCTCCGAACCGGCCATCGTGCTGCCGACCGCGATGTAGACTCGCCGCCCAAGGCGACGTCGGCAGAGGAGCTGCACGAGCTCCGTGTACCCCGACCGTGACTCCGAGTCGGGCCCCGTGGCGCCCTCGGCCCGTGGGAAGAACGGACTCCCGTGGATCGTGACGAGGGTCGAAAGGAGAACAAAACGCCCGTCCGTCGCGCGGAGCAGGTCCCGGAACTGCTCGAATCGGCGGGAGAGCTCCGCGGGCGGTAGGTACGCCATCGGAATCCCCCCGGTCCGCACCACGGCCACGTACTGCGCCGATGAGAGACGGACGAAGCCGTGGCGAAGAAGGGGATTGCCCGATCGTGCGGTCACCGGTACCTCTCGACGGCCGGACCGCCATTTCCATCGGAGGATTGCGAGGGCCCGTTCGTCCCAGGCTTGCCCGTCCGGCTGCCAGGTTGCGACAAGGAACCCGAACGCCACCACCGCCAGGCCGATCGGTACGTTGACGAGCGGAGCCAGGAGCGCCCCCGCCGCCGCGTAGCACAGGAACTTGAGCGCGTCCCGGGCCGAAGGGAAGGGACCGAGACGCAGGCGTCGGTCGACCCGTTCCGGGAGCCCCACCCACGGGATATCCTCCTCCGAAGGCACCATCTCATTTCGACCCCTCTTCGCGGATCGGGCGCCACCGGTGAGACTCCGAACCCCGGCCTACCGTCCCCGGTAGATGCCGCAGCAGCCGGAGGGCTCCGTGACCGATCAGTTCGGCCGCCGCGAGGGGTGCGGCCGCGGGGGCCGCTGCGCTCCCGGCAACGCGTACCGCCCCTGAGACCGCTCGGCCCGAATCCCCCGTCGATTTGATTGCGGTGGCCGCCGGTTGGGCGTGGGCGGTCGCCGCCGCAGGAGCCCCCGAGACCCCACGGGCCACGCCGCTTTGGACCGTCCCACCCGCCCCCGGGAAACCGAAGGCGACGAGGTGGGTTCCGGCGAGCGAGAGCAGATAGGGCGAGGCGAGCGCCGCCCCCAGGTATCCCACGAGGAGGACGGGGTTCGGGCTGCCCACGGCCAATTCAAGCGGGACCACGAGGATGCACGGCAGGAACACGAGCTCGACAAAGAGGAACCAGGCCCGTCGGGCGAGCTCCGAGGTCGGTCGCAGCGGCCAGAAGAGCGTGAAGAGGGGCAGGACGACGATCAGGACCGCCAGCAGCGCATCGCGCACCCCGACCGCAAGGACGAGGGCGAGGACGAGCCCGAACTCCACGATGGACAGGACGAACGCGAGGGCACCGTTGTCCCAGGAGAACGAGATTGCTCCCCACCCGTCCAACTGTACCCAGTGTTGCCAAGCGCCGCCGTCCCATCCGGCGAAGACCGGGTACACCGCTCCTCCGAGACCGAGGATCGCGCCGGCGATCGGCACGGTGAAGTTCGCGGCCACGACCGCGATGATCAGCCGTGGAAGAAGGCCGTCCAGCAGCTGGGCCCAGCGCGCCACCAGCGCTTTGGAGAGGTAGGCGACAGCTACGGCCACCGCCACAAGGGTCATTGCCGGGTCGACCACGTTGGCCAGAACGTACGTCGAGAAGTGGGACGCCTGGGCGAGATAGTTCGCCGGGTCGCCCCCGCCGCCTACGAGGGGAGGGTACAGCGCGCCCGGGTTGAGCTCGGGAACCAGCAGGTTGTCGTACATCGGACCGATGATCGCGGTGACGATGGCCGTGAGGTCCGCGAAGAGGGCGAAGAGAATCGCCTGGAGGATGCTCGACCAGTCGATGCCGACCATGGGGAGCCTCCTCCCTCAGGTGCCGGTCAGGACCCAGTGGGCCAATCCCCAGAACAGGCCGGTGACGGCGGCCGTGAACAGGAGCGTCCCGATGAGGGCGTCCCGGGCGCGGTCCTTCGCCTGGACCTTCTTCGTGATGTCGTTCGAGAACCAGCTCAACGCGACCCGAGCCCACACGAGCGCGAGAATCCCCCCTCCGGCGAGGCCGAGCAGCTCGACGAGCCGATTGATGGACGCGGTGAAGTTCCCTACCGCGCTTGGGGTCGCGGCTGAAGAAGAACCTGGGTGCGAGGAAGTCGTGGACTGGGCTGCGACGCCCCCCGTCCCGACCCCCATGATAGCGACCGCAAGGACGATCCCGAGCAACGCACGAAGGCGCGAGCGGGCGCGAAGTCGGATTCTTACGGGATGCCGAGCGCCGACCACGCCACCACCTCCTCCCCGTCAGGTCCGGTCTCGGCGCGGACGGTTCCCTCCGCGATGAGCCGGTCGAGTGTCGAGCGGACGGTCGCGAGCGGGATTCCGTTCTCCTCAGCCATCAGTTCGACCGTAGTGCGATCGGCCCCGTCAGCCGGTTCGATGATCCGACGCAGTATCGCCACCGGGTCGGGACCGTCCCGCGCCTCGGGTCGATTGCGCACCCGCTTGCGCCAGAGGAAGGCGACCACTGCGGCCAGGCCGATCGCGAACGCCGACACCGCGGCCACGACCGATGCGATCGTACTGTTGCCCGCGGTCCCGACTCCCGAGGGGGGCGTCGGGAGGATCGGAGGCGAAGGCGGAGGGGACGCAACAGAGACGTTCTCGCTCGTATTCGCCCAGATACGGACCCCGAGGCGGTCGACCACCGACGTGTTGACCGTAGCCCACCCACTGCGGTTGACGACGAAGGCCCAGGAGAGTGTCCCGTCGGTCGGGAGCGACCCGTTACGAGAGGACCCGTCACTGACGTTCGTCCAGGCCTCGAAGGGAGGCAGACCACCGCGCACCGTGAGGTCCATCGAGAGTGTGGTGGTATTGTTCGTGGTCAGACTTCGAAGGCCGACCGAGGCGGAGAGAGGAGGGACGAGGTCCACCGCGAACGTCGCCCACCAGAACGATCCGTCCGCGTCGATGACCCCGACGGTCAACGACGAGTTGCCCTCGAACGGCAAGGTTCCGGACCAGGAGAATCTCGAGACCGTCCGAAGGGTCCCATTGGACGGGGTTTCGTTCGCGGGGACCCGGGCCGGCGCAACGAACCAGTCGAACGGCGCGGTCCCCTGAGGAATCGCGGCCGAGACCGTGAGGACACTCCCGTTCGGGTCCACGGCCCCGGCGGCGCTCGCCGATGCATTCAGGGCCGGACCGACGGAAACCCGAGCCGTCCCGTTGTCGACCTCCGTTCCCGTGGAATCCGTCACGCGGACGGTGAGGCCAAACGTCCCGGCTTCGGAGGGCCAGACAGGCACGAGCACCCTCCCGTCCTGGGACAGCGTCTGCAGTTGGTCGCTGGCGTTGTCGGAGAGCTGCCAATCGATCGCGAACGGCGGCACTCCGCCGGTGAGATTGACCGAGGCAACCGCAGGGATTCCGACCTCGCCGGGGGATTCCGCGAAGTCAACCTGCGCCGCGAGGGCGCCGGCGACGGGAAGGACGAGCATGGCCTGGACCGCAGGTAGGTCGTCCCCGCTCGGCACCACCAGGTATTCGACCTCAGCAACTCCCGAGGTCGAGAACGTGCAGGAGAAGCTCACGTTGACCGCGCCTGGAAGGACTTCCGCAGCGGGTCGCGCGTAATCGTTAGAACAGCTTGCGAGCTCGCTGAACGCGGGCGGGGGATTCAGAATCGCCCCGGTGAACTCCACCGGCACGCCGACCTCCGCGACGGGATCTGCCGACTCGATGCCGACCGCGAGCCCCGTGCTGGCGAAGACGGGTTCCTCGGCGGAGGCATTGGCTGACAGGCCAGCGGAATCCTCGACCGTAACGGTCGGGGTGAAGTTGCCGGGGGGAAACCGATGGGGCACCTCAAACATCCCACTGGCGGTCAGGTTCACGAACGAAACGTTTCCGTCACCCCAGGCGACCCTCACACGGTAGGGGGGCTCCCCATCCGACAGGGTCCCACTAAGATTGGTTTCCGCTCCGGCCTGGACCGGGTCCGGATAGGCCAGGAGCCCACCCACCTTGGGAGGAACGACGACGGTGACGTTGGCCGTGGCGTTCCCGTGGACCGCGGTCTCCGTCTCCCCGCACTCGATGATCGTGGCCGCGCTCGCTTCGATCCGAGCTGTACCGGTCGCCACCGACGCGGAAGTGAAGTTGGCGGAGCTCCCGTTGGTGGGAGCGAGGAGACCTTCGTCCCAACCGTCCCGCAGGAACCATCGATACCAGACCGGGGTGTTGGTACATCCCGCGGGAATACCGGACCACGTCGCGGACAGCTGGGCCGTGTTCCCGGCGACCATCCACCACGAGCCGGGATCGAGCACCAAGGTCGGAGAACCGAGTTCCGGGGAGCCGCTAACCGCTAGCCGAGTTGCGGCAGAGCCCGGCACCGCGAGCATCGTCCCGACGCCGACCGCTCCGGTGGAGAGCGCAAGGAGCACCAAGAGCGCCGAGAGTGCGCGTAGTCGCCAACCGAAGGAGTTGCGGGCCACGAGACCTCCCCGAGCGCTCCGGACGGAGACGGGGTATTTGCGCCGACATCGGACGGCGGTAGATGGACGATGACCTAGCTCTCGACCACGAGGGCGACGTGCTCCCGTGAGAACGGGTTCAGCGGGGTCTCCGAGCGGACCGTGAGCCCTCCGCGGGCAAGTGCCTCTCGCGCCTCGCGAACGATCGCCGCGCTCGACCGACGCTGGGTGACGGAGCGGACCTTCAGCATCAGGACCCCGCGGGCCCCCGGGGCGAGGCACGCGCGGGCGTTCTCGAGGAAGATCTGGGCTTGGTTGCGTTGGGCGACGTCCTGGTAGAGGAAGTCGACCGAGCCGACATCGGCCTGGTAGCGTTCGGGCAGCTGCGCATCGGCGAGCAGGGGCAACAAGTTCGACCGTCGCCGAGCAACCGCGAGGAGGGGCGCGAACGACGTCGGGCTCTTCTCGACCACGAAGATCGTCGCCGCCGGCCACACGTCCGAAAGATGGCTCACCGTCGTTCCGTGGGCCCCGCCGAGGTACAGGGCCGAACGTACGTTCGTGAGAAGGTCGTCCGGGGCGCCCCGCAGCAGCAGCGCGGCGAGCTTCGAACGGAACGGGTCCCAGAGACGGTGCTCAACCCCGGCGACGGTGCGGAGAGTCTCGCCGTAGACCCGCAGGCCCGGCGTTCGGTTCACGGTGAAGAGGTCCCGGCCCTCCCGATAGACCCCGTCCCAGCTCGTTCGCTCCACAGTGCGCCTAGTCCGTCGCCACGAGCAGCTCGACCTCGACCGGAGCGTTCAACGGAAGGCCCGCCACGCCCATCGCGACCCGGGCGGGTCGTCCGTTCTCTCCGAACACGCGGACCAGCACCTCGGTCGCCCCGTTCGCGACTTCGTGCTGTCGGGTGAATCCGGAGGACGAGGCGACATAGACCGCGACCCGGAGAATCCGACGGACCCGGTCGACCGACCCCAGCTCCTGTCGTAAGGCGCTCAGTCCCTGGAGTGTCGCGCGTCGGGCGAGGTCCTGAGCGACCTCGACGGGGACCTCGTGGTCGACCGACCCCGGATGAACGGCGGCGCCCCCCTCGACCACGATCTGCCCCGAGACCCAGGCAAAGCCCTGCCACGCTATGACCGGGCGGTACGTCCCCGCGGGCCGGGGAGGCGGCGGGAGCTCGATGCCGAGGGTCTGCAGCGTCTCGGAGGGTGTGCCGGCCATGCCCAGGGAACCTCCTCCGGGAGAAAACGCTAGTCCGCGTTCCCTCCCGTGAGACGTAAAGAGGCGAGTGCCCTACCCTGGGGGATGCTGCTGTTCCGACGCCTGCGACGGGATAAGGATGAGGCGCCCGGGGAAGAGGCGGCGCCTCGCGAGCCTAGCGCCACGACCCCTCCGGCGTCCACCGAGGCCGCTGGGACGCCGACCCCCAGTGCGCCTGTCCCGACCACCCCTCCGCCGACCGTGACCCCGGCCGCCCCTCCTCCCCCGTCGACCGCGCCCCCTCCTCTCCCCGCCCCGTCGCCCGAAGCGAAGGCGAGCGCGCGGACGGTCGACCGCGGTCCGTTCGGGACCTGTTTTGTCTGCGGCACTGCTCTAGAGGGACGGACCTGTCCGACCTGCCGGATGACCTGGGTCGAGTGAGCCGGGCCCGGAGTTCCGCGGCGAGCGCGAGCTTTTGAACCTCGCCCGCTCACCGGTGCCGGGTCATGCCGAGCGCAAGCGAGACGCACGCCGAGTTCGACGCCCTCGAACGCGAGGCCGTCGACCATCTCTTCGTCCTGCAGCCCGGATACGCCGTCGGTCTCGGACTGCACGCGTATGACGGCCGCGTTCCGGACCTTTCCCCGGCCGCCACCGACCGCTGGAGCGCGGAGGCCGACCGCCTCTTGGCCCGCCTGGCGGAGGTCGACGCGGCCGCTCTCCCGGCGGGTCGCAGGGTGGACCGGCTCCTTCTCCGCCTGTTGCTCGACAGCCCCCTGTTCGACCTCCGCGATGCTCGGGACCTGGACCGGAACCCGATGTCCTACGTGGGGTCGATCTCTTTGACCTCGTATCTCGCCCGAGACTACGCGCCGGTCGAGCGGCGCATCGCCGCGATGGTACAGGTCCTCGAACAGGTCCCCCGCCTTCTCGACCAGGGGCGGAGCCGACTCCGGGGCGCTCTTCCGAAACCGTTCGTCGATCTGGCCCTCGTGATGGGCGGAGGTCTGCCGTCGCACTTCGCCGAGGCGGAGGCGTTCGCCGCCCGGGCGCACCTCGAAGGGCCGTTCGCGGCCGCCCGGGCGACCGCCGAACGCTCGGTCCTCGCGTTCCTCGGGTGGCTCCGGGAAGAACAGTTGCCGCACGCCGTTCCCGACTTCGCGCTGGGGGGGACCCGATACCAGCGGCTCCTGTACGTCCGGGAGGGGATCGAGGCGTCGTTCGACGAGGTCCGCCGGGCGGGCGCCGCCGACCTCGCTCGCAATCAGGCGCGGCTCGACGAGATCGCCCGGGCCGAACACGCTACGGTCGAGGAACTGCTCGGCCGGCTGAACCAGAGCCATCCGGAGGCGGCCGACCTCTTGACCACCGCGCGGTCGTACGTGGAGGAGGCCCGACGGTTCGTGGAGACCCAGCGGCTCGCCACGGTCCCGGAGGGCGCGACGTGCCGGGTCGAGGAGACGCCGGTCTGGGGGCGGGCGCTCTCCACCGCCAGCATGAACCCGCCGGGGCCGTTCGACACCACCTCGTCCGAGGGGATCTACTACGTGACCCCGGTCGACCCGAAATGGACACCGGTGCAGGCGGAAGAGTGGTTGCGCTCGTTCAACTACCCGATGCTCCGGAACGTCACAGTGCACGAGGTTTATCCCGGGCACTATCTCCAGTTCCTCCACTTCCGCCGGTCCGAGGGGTCGCTCCTCCGCAAGGTCTACCTCTCGGCCTCGTTCGTCGAGGGATGGGCCCACTACACGGAGCAGCTCGCCGTCGAGCAGGGGCTCGGTCGCGAGAGCTCGGCCGCCGAGGTCGCCCAGATCCACGACGCGCTGCTCCGGGACTGTCGTCTGCTCGTCTCGATCGGACTGCACACCCAGGGAATGACGCTCGAGGCCGCGACCCAGGTGTTCCAGCGCGAGGGCCACTTCGAGCGTCTCCCCGCGGAACGCGAGGCGATCCGGGGAACGTTCAACCCGGAGTACTTCTGCTACACCCTCGGGAAGCTCGCGATCCTGAACTCCCGACACCGGTTCCTCGCGTCTCGGTTCGGGGGCGACCTCCGGGCGTTCCACGACACCCTGCTGAGCTTCGGCTGCCCTCCCATCGGTCTGCTCGACACGCTGCTCGGCGGCGGCCCTGCGGCCTAACGAGGCCGTTCCTCCGGGAGACCCCGTCCCTCGCGGGAGGGCGGCCAGCATCGCTTACCCGACCTCCACCGAGCCGTTATTCGGACCCAGGGACTCGTTCCACCGCCATGGGGCTGCCGAAGGCTCGAGTGGAGTCGCTCCTCAGGGAGAACCAGACACACGCGTGCCCAGGCTCCCCCGAGACCTGCGTGCGGATCCGGGCGATCGCGGACCTGCCCACCCGATTCGGGGACTACCAGGTGGTGGCGTTCACAAGCCCCTCCGACGGTAAGGAACACGCCGCGTTCGTCCACGGAGACGTCTGCGACCAGGGAGATGTCCCGGTCCGCCTGCATTCCGAGTGCCTGACGGGCGATGCGATCGGCTCCCTTCGTTGCGACTGCCGCGACCAGCTCATCGAATCGCTCGAGCGGATCGGCCAGATGGAGAAAGGGATCGTCCTCTACCTGCGCCAGGAAGGCCGGGGGATCGGTTTCGTGAACAAGATCCGCGCCTACCAGCTCCAGGACGCCGGTTACGACACGGTCCAGGCGAACGAGATCCTCGGGTTCCGCCCCGACGAACGGGACTACGGGGTCGCCGCCCACATGCTCCGGTCGCTCCACGTGCGTTCGATCCGCATCCTGACGAACAACCCGAGGAAGGTCGCCGACCTCGAGCGCCACGGCATCACGATCGTGGGCCGGATCCCCGTGACGGTGCCCCCGAACGAGATCAACCGGACCTACCTCGAGACCAAGCGTCGGAAGATGGGGCACCTCCTCGACCTCGAGCAGTCCGACGACCTCGTCGATTCTTCCGGCGGCGCCGGGCAGTAGGCGTCGGTGGGGCGGCCCGGACTAGGACCCGACGCTCGCTGCGGTGGACGAGCGAGCGGAACGCAGAAGATACAGCGACACCACCAGCACCCAGAGCAGCACGAACCCGAGGAAGATCCGCTCCAGGAGTCCGAAGGCGTGGTCGAGCAGGTACGGCACCCCCGTTCCCACCGCCAGGAGCACCAGGGCGGACAGGGTGAGGAAGGAGAGGGCCCACGCCGGGCGGGCGATGGGACGGAGACGGGGTTCTTCGGAGAAGTGACGGGAGAGGAGCACCTCCGCTACGGCCGCGGCGATGAAGGCCAGGAAGGCGACCAGCAGGTGGAGCTTGCCGTGGCCGGTCGTCTCGGTCGCCGAAAGGTCGGTCGGGGACGCCGCGAGGATGAACGCCGCGACCCCCCACACGGCGAAGAGCGCCGCACCCACCCGACTGCGAGCGACGAGCCCGGTCGCGGCGGAGAGTCCGACCAGGAAGCTCAGCGAGAGTACGCCGCGTACGACAAAGTTCAGGGTCATCACGTAGCCGTAGGGACCCACCGCGAGATCGCTCTCGGCCTGGGAGATCGGACTGAAGTGCGGGGGAAGTAGCTGGGCGACGATGTCGAGGACCACGTAGACCCCGATCAGAACCACGGTCAGGGTGAGGACCGTGCGGGCCCGGGGGGGGAGGGAGGCTCCCCGGTTCGTGTCGCCCGCCAACGTGGGTTGCATGGGGTCGGCTACGATTCAACGTAGAAGAACATTCGGTTCTTGCTACCGCGACGACTCCCGCTGGACAAGCATCTATACGGTCCGGGATTCGTCGTGGCCGAGAGCTGATGAACGAGGAATATCGTGCGCTCGCCGAGCGGATCACCCGACAACTTGGGCTCGAGATGCCTCCGGTCCAGGTCACGTACCTCGACCACCCGCCGACCGGAGTACCGGAGCACCCGGGCGGCGTCCCTTCGGTGTGCACGTTCTTCGCCTTCGGGACCCGGTCGCCGTTCTACGCCGGGTTGCCGAAGCACGAGGACTGTGAGATTGGCGCCTTCGTCCTCGGGATCCCCCCCGTGGGGGCGGTCGGTGGCCGCCTCCTGGCCACGATCGGGGACATGCAAAGGGAGGGGTACCTCAATCCCGGCGAGGAGGCGAACGTTCCGCACAATGCGGTCGCGCCGAAGTACGTCGCGTACGGGCCGCTGGGTACGCTTCCGTTCCCTCCGACTGGTGTCCTCCTGTTCGCGGACCCTCTCGGCGCGATGCTCGCGACCGAGGCGGCCGGCGCGGCCCCCGGCCCATGGACGGTGCCCATGAACGGCCGGCCGATGTGCGCGATCCTGCCGATCCTGAACCAAGGAGCCCCAGTGGCTCTGTCGCTCGGCTGCGTCGGGTCGCGGATCTACACCGACCTCGGGGTCGACAAGATGGTCGTCGGGATCCGAGGAGACCGCCTCGCGGAGTTCGCGGAGCGCCTCGACCGGATCGCCCGCGCGAACGAGTTCGTCCGCGCCGAGGACTCCACGCGCAAGGCCAACGCGGTGGTCGCATTCCATGCGAACCCGAAGTGACCGACAGCCGTGCGGACCCCGACCGGTCGGCCTCCGGCGGCTTCGGGATCTCGCCCCCTCCCCTTCAGGGATAGCACGGTTTTGGGACGGGCCCAAACGTATCGTGGGGTCCCGGAGCCTTAAGACGCCGTGACGAAGTGGCGCGCGCGAGCGAGCGCCGTCCTCCGGACGCGGTCGACCGAACGATGACGACCATCCAGACGATCCCCGCGCACGAGGTCGTCCAGCGGACGTATCCGCGCCCTCCGCGCGAACAGGACGGGGTCGTGATCGCGGTCGGACGGGCGATCGACGGAACGCTCTCCCACTTCAGTCACGAGTTTCGGCAGGGGCGACGGCCGACCGCCACCGCGATGCGGATGTACGGTGAAACGCTCCTCGCCGAGGAGCTGGAGGAGGCCGCCCTCGCCCCATCCAGCGTCGAGCGGACGGCTTTGCTCGAAGAAGTGAACGGCAGCGTGCTGGCGTTCCGCAAGACCCCGGCGTTCGGGCTCCCCCGCCCGAAGTCCCGCGTCATCCTGATCGACAACCAGGTCGGGGTTTACGCGCAACCGGACTACTGGGACGGCACGGGGCGGTTCTACGAAATGAAGAGCTACCGCGCCATCCCTCCACCGCCCGACGTCACCCTCCAGCTCCGGCTCTTCCAGCTCGCCTTTCCGCGATTCGAGTCGGTTCTCCTCTGCATCGCCCGTCACGCGAAGCCGATCGAAACGACCTCGGTCGTGGTCCCTCCTCCGACACCGGAGGAGACACTGGCCGTGTTGCGGCAGGCGTTCCAGCTCGGACGCGAGCACGGCCAGCCCAAGGTCCTGGAGTACGTGGACGGGCCGCTCGTCTACTACGACCTTCCGAAGGATCTTGGGTCCGCGGCTCCGTAGCCCGGCCCGCGCAGCGACGGGGGTGTCGGGTCCTGGGCCGAACCATCCGTTCCGACAAGGCACGAAGCCCGTCGTCCGATTCCGGCACCGAGGCTCGGGATCCAGCGCCCTCACTGGAAGAACAGGAACCACGTCCAGGTGGCGATGGCCACGACCGTCCAGATCGCGATGAAGACCCGGGGGAGGGCTTCCGTCAACGCCGACGGGCTCGTCCTGTCCATCCAGGAGATCGGGGCGGTCCGGGCGAAGCGCCGGTCGTGGGTCTCGTACGGACGCAGGAGATTGACGGTCATCGTCGCCCCGGAACGCAAGGTGATGGGGGCCGCGAGAGCACCCGTGAGCGGAGGCTCGGCCGCTTCGAGGCGACCGGCGGCCTCTCGGTAGAGCTTCTCCGCGTCGGTGGTCCGGTGGAGGAGCACCGCCCAGATGACCGAGATCACGATGCCCAGCAGGGCCAGGAAGCTCACCACGCCGACCAGGATGAGGGCGTGGGACAGGAGGTCCGCGATCGCCACGACGAACGCGGTCAGGAGCACGGTCCCGATGGCCGCGTAGTAGGAGGTCCGGCTGGCCGACAGCTGGCCTTCCTCGGCGGCGAGGCGCTCATACTTGTCGTGGAGCCAGCGTCGCTCCTCCGGAGTGAGAACGGAGGGGGCCGGGCCGTTCTGCGTTTCCGCCGGAGGATCCACGACTTCCCGATTCGCCCGAGACGGTTAACCTGTCGGTCGCGGGAGACCGAAGCGCCTAGACGCCGACCGCGATGGGGATCCGGCCCTTCTTGATCGCCCGGAGGAACTCCGCGTGGTCCCGCTCCGTTTGGTCGGCGTACGCTTCCGCGAAGTCGGTGACCGCTGCGTCGAACGGGTCCCCTTCGCCGAGGTAGCCACTGATCCGGGCGGGGTCGCCCGTACGGGCATGCGCTCGAGCGAGGGCCGCTCCGCAGGCTTCCCCCTTCCCGATCAGGCCCTTCGGGCCGAGGGTCACCACGTCGATGGAGGCACGCATGTCGCGGAGCTGGCGAACGTAGAAGTCCTTCGAGTCGAGTGTGCTCCAGCCCAGCAGGACATCGCTCGATTCCTGTATGAGATGCTGACCGACCACGACCCGCTCCGCGTGGTTGTGGTAGACGCTCGGTCCCCCATAGGGCTCGAGCACGGAGGCCTGGGCTTGCTTCAGCTGAAGGAACAGCGGGTCTCGGACGTCATCGTCCCCCATCAACAATAGGATCGAGCAGACGGTCCCGACGCTCCCCACGCCCACGACCTTCTGGGCGACGTCGACCAGATGGTACCGGTCGAGGATCATCCGGCGCTCCGGAGGCAGGGTGGCGAGGTAGTCCGCATAGAACCGGGCCGAGGCGGCGGCGTCGGCGTGGTCGCGATAGTGCACGATGAGAGGCGGCACATCCCGGATACGGTAGCGTCCGTGCACCGGTTCCACAAGCCGTGGGAAAGCGTGGAACCCGGTACGATGGCTGGCCTTGACCAACGTACGACGGATGTCCTTGCGGCCCGGCCGGGGAACCTGAGTCGAGAGACTCTCGAGGTCGATGTGCGCATACCAGAGGTCGAGGTACCGCATCTGGGCGTACAGCGCCATCGAACGACGGTACGACCGCACGGCGGCCCGGGCGGCCTTGCGAGGGATCCCGCGGGAGAACCCGTTCTGCCGAGAGGCGAGCACCAGGCTGGTCGCGAGGCGCTTCACGTCCCACTCCCAGGGCCCGGGGAGGGTCTCGTCAAAGTCGTTCACGTCGAAGACGCGGTCGCGCTCCGGCGTCGCGAACGCACCGAAGTTACCCACGTGCGCGTCCCCGCAGAGCTGGACGCGCAGGCCGGTGGTCGGGGTCGTCGCCAGGTCGTGGGCCATCACTCCGGCGGCGCCGCGCAGGAAGGTGAACGGAGTGAGCGCCATCCGGCCGTACCGGATCGGCAGGAGCCGGGCCACCCGGGAACGGTCGGACCGCTCCAGAAGCTCCACCGGATCCGGTCGACCGGCGGCCGGTTTCCATAGCGCATGGCTAGACCGAGGCACCCTACGACGAAGCGCTTTCCCCGCGGCGTACCGTGCCGCGCGCGTGGCCGCACGGCCCGGGGACCGGGCCGGGATTCTGGATATCGCCATGTTCGAGGCGCTCCCGCCGGGACGATGGCCCTCGGGTCTCTTCATCCCCTCCGCTCGGTTCAACTTTGCCCAGCTTTCCCCAGAACCCATTCTAATCGGGCTACCGGACCCTGGAGGCTGTGACCGCGGGAAACGGCCTCGGTGCGCGGTCGCTACCGTGGGGCGGCGTCTGCCTCCCCCGGGGTAGGAACGGCGGGATCCTCATGGTCACGCCCCGAGGAGGGGAAAGGGTTCGCCCGGTGCTGTCGAGCGCCTACGGCGGGAGGAGCACGTGGTCCACCACGTGAATGACTCCGTTGGACGCCTGGATGTCGGCGGCGACCACATCGGCCTCGTTCACGTGTACCTTCTTCCGGAAGTAGCCCTCGCTCGAGATCCGGAGCTTCAATCCGTTGAGGGTTTCGACCGGGATGCTCTTGCCTCCCTGGGTCAGCTTGAGCGCATCGGCGGCGCTCACCCGGCCCGCGACCACGTGGTAGGTCAACACTTTCGCCAGCGCCGCCGGGTCCTTCAACAGGTTCGGGATGGTCCCCGGTGGGAGCTGGGCGAAGGCGTCGTCGTTCGGCGCGAACACGGTGAACGGTCCCGGCCCCTTGAGGGCCCCGACCAGGTTCGCGGCCTGGACGGCGGTCACCAGCGTTCGGAATTGTCCCGCGCTCACGGCTGTCTCTACGATGTCGGCCATGATGACCCCGGGGCGGTGGGACAGATAATGGTTGTGCACTCGTTACATCTGAATAGGCACTATGTCCGCGCGGAGGACCCGGGGGGCGGGGGTGCGCCGCCCGAGTGCCCACTCTCCGGTACGAGTGCCGAAGACTCTAAATGCGGGTTGGGCACCACGCCGCATCATGGTGCCCGCCGAACGTCGTTCTGCTCGATTCCTCGGATGGTCGGTGCGCCATCCGTGGACCACGGTCGGGGTCTGGGCCGCGTTCTTCCTGCTCCTGGCCCCGGTCGCCGTCACGTACACGAGCCAGATCAACTACGGCCAGTCCACGTCCGGTCTTACCGGCACTGAGTCGGCCCGGGCGGCGACCCTGCTTGCGGAGGTGGCCCCTCAGAACTCGACCCTCCTCATCGCGGCCTCGCTGCCCTCTCCCCTGGGCCCCTCGGCCGCGAACACCACGCTCGGATTCACGAACGCGTCGGCCCACGCGGACCTCCCCCACTTTGCGGGGGTCCGGTCGGCCTACTCCGCGTACGCCGCGTATCTCGACAGCGCCTTCGGTCCCCAGGTCCCGACCGTACGGTCGTTGTACCCTGCCATCGTCAACCTCAGCGCGTCCATCTACGGGCTTCCGGCCGAGTTCCTCGCCGCGTGGACCACTGCCGGCGCCACCCGCGGTTCGATCAACAGCACTCTGGATTCCCTGAACGGGTCGTCCTCCCCCTACGTATCCGCCTTCGGGTCCGACCTATGGACGAACTTCACCCCGAGCGTCCCGGCCGCCGACCAGGTCGACGGCGCAGTGCGCGCGGCGGCCCCGGAGTTCTTCGCCCCGTCGCCCGAGCGGAACGCCACGCTCTCCGGGGCCACGGTCTCCAACTACACCCGAGCGACCGCGGGCATCGTCGCGACCCTCCTGTCCGTTCCCGGCGGGCCCCCCGTTCCAACCTCCTGGGTCATCGCCGCCCGGACCCCGGGAGACTTCGGCCGGAACTTCGTCTCCCTCCGGGGTCTCTCCGGGGTACCGTCCGGGATACTAGCACAGTACCTGAGCCCGGACCTCACCCTTTCGCTGGTCGTGGTGGTCTTCGACGTGACCGACAGTTACCGGAGCTCGGCGGGGGTATACCCCGCCCAGAGCGCGACTCCGACCGTCCGATCGCTCGCCGACACGTGGTTCGGCGCCTCGGCCCGGGTCACGGGAACGGGAGCCGCCGCGTACGATGCCCAGGTCCTCGAGAGCGGGGCCGGGATCCTCTTCGCCCTCATCTTCGTCCTCCTGGCCGGGGCGGTCGCGGTAACCCTCCGGTCGTGGATCGCGCCCCTGCTGGCGGTGCTCTTCGTCTCCCTCTCGACGGTGCTGGGCTACCTCGCGATCGTGGTCACCGGTCTATGGGTCGCCAAGGTCGACTTCACCGCCACCTACACGCTCACGGCGGTCACGCTCGGCATCGCCACCGACTATCTCCTGTTCCTCGCCTACCGCTACCGAGAGGAATTGAGCAAGGGCCGCACGGCGGAGGACGCGCTCCACGTGGCCTCGGAGCGGTCGGGGTTCGCGGTCATCGTGAGCGCCGGAACCGTGGCCGTCGGCCTCGGCGCCCTTTCGTTCCTCCCCGGCCTCGAGACCTGGGGGCCGGTGCTCGCGCTGACGGTCCTCGCCACCGCGCTGCTGACGGTCACTCTCCTTCCGGCCCTCCTGCGCCTCATCGGGCCCCGCCTCTTCGTGCGTCGCTGGATGGCTCCCGCGCGGCCGGTCGAACGGTCGGCGTTCTACCGGGCCGCCCGCCTTTCGACGACCCGCCCCTGGGTCGTCGTGATCCTCGCCGCGATCGTCGCCGCGCCCGCGGTCGCGAGCTTCGTTCTCGTCCCCACGAGCTACGACGTCTCGGGCAGTCTGCCGTCCTCCACGCCCAGCGCTCAGGGACTCGCGCTCGTCCAGGAGAAGTTCGGTGCCAATCTCCTGTACCCTACCTACGTGGTCGTGACCTCCCCAGGGACCTACCTCGCTCCCAACGGAAGCCTGAACGCCGAGGCGGAACGGGATCTGCCGCGGATCGCAGAAGACCTCCTGGGGTACTCCGGCGTCTCGTCTGTGGTGGGTCCGTTCGTCTCCGGCCGGAACCTCACCGGTTCCCTCGGGGCGACCGCCTTCGTCTTCGACGACGGAACCCACGCCTACTTCCTGGTCTACTCCAGTAGCGGACCCTACACGCCCGCCGCTCTCGGACTCGTCCACTCCCTCCGGGACGACCCGTCCTTCCTCGTGGGGGGCCTCACCTCCTCCGTCATCGACCAGCAGAACCAGAACGCGGTCGAGTACCCGCTGTTCGAGCTCGTGCTCGTCATGCTCATCGGGGTCATCCTGGCGGTCGCCTTCCGCTCGGGCGTCGTTCCGCTGATCTCCCTCTCCGGGGTCTTCCTGAGCATCTCCGTCACGACCGGTCTCCTCTACGGGATCTCCACGTACCTGCTGCACCAGCCGTTCCTCTACCTGATTCCGCTCATCCTGTTCGTCATCCTCATGTCCCTTGGCAACGACTACACCGTGTTCTTGCTCGCCCGCATTCGGGAAGAGCAACAGACATCGGGGATCCGGGAGGGGATCCACCGGGGGATCGCCGGCAGCGGGGTCGTGGTGAGCGCCCTCGGTCTCATCCTGGCCGCGTCGCTCGGGTCGCTCGCATTCCAGCCGCTCTTCTTCCTCCAGCAGCTCGGCATCGCGTTCGTCATCTCGCTCGTCTTCGACACGTTCCTCATCCGACCGTTCTACTTCCCGGCGCTGCTCCAGCTGACGTCCCGGGGGGTGCGGCCTCGCTCGGTCCGGGACCGACCCGAACCCTCCTCGACGAGCGGCCCCCCAGCGGAGTGATCGGCGATGCCGTTCGTCCGTCTGAAACGACGACGCGGTCGGGCCTACGGGTACCTGGTCGAGAACCGCTGGGACCCGACCGTCGGCCAGCCTCGCCAGCGCGTCCTGCGGTACCTCGGACCGGCGGACCAGATTCGGTATTCCGACCTTCCGAAAGCGGTCCGTACGACCGCCTTGGCCGCGCGGTTGAAGCGGGCGTCCGAGAGCGCGGACGTCCGGCGCGCGGCGGCCCTCGACGACCTCCGCCGTGCCTTGGGCGAAGCGCTCGCCGCCGGCGACTACCCGCGCGCCCGCGGGGCCGCCCTCCGGGCCGTGCGCGAGGTCGGGATCGGCGGGCTCTACGGGGACCTGATCCCGACGGTCTTCGCGGAGATTGGCCGACGCTGGGCCTCCGGTTCGTTCTCCGTCAGCCAGGAACACCTCGCGACCGGGGTCGCTGCCCGAGTGGTCGAACATGTCAACGCCCGGTACCGGCTCCCCTCCCCCGCCCGCCCGGAGGTCGTCCTCTGCGTTCCGGAGGGGGAGACCCACACCCTCGGCCTGCATCTCGCGGAAGGTCTCCTGCGGCAGAAGGGATACGCCCCGCTGAACATCGGCGCGACCGCTCCGACGTCGTCCGTTCTCGCCTTCGTGGCCGAGCGCCGTCCCTTCGCCGTGTTCCTCTCGGTCACGACCCCCTCCTACCTCGGGGCCGCGAGGACCCTCGCCCTCCAGATCCGCCGTCGGTCGCCGGAGGTCCGGGTGGTCATCGGCGGGCAGGGGGTCCCGTCATCCCCATCCCGCGCGTCCGACGAGGGGATCGAGTACGTCACGGCGTTCCTTCCCGCCTTCCTCGAGCGATGGAGCCCGAACGGACCCCTTCGATCCGGGAAGGGAGGGATGGTGCCCTGACGGACCGACCGTTCGGAGGGATCCGGGACCTCGGTGCGACCAGATTCGTGGGCCGTCATCCCGTGGCCCGGTGGGTCGCCGACGAGCGAGCGTCCCATCGACCAGGGGGTCCCGGGGACCCGCGGGGCTTAATCCGACCGAGCGCATTTCGAACCGTGGTCTCCCCGCGTCGCCTCGCCGCCATCATGTTCACCGACATGGTGGGATTCACGAAGCTCGGGCAGCGGGACGAAGAGGAGGCCTTGCGTCTCCGAAAGGAGCACCAGTCGCTGCTGCGTCCGCTCTTCGCGGTCCACGGAGGTCGAGAGGTGAAGACGCTGGGCGACGGCTTCCTGGTCGAGTTCCCCAGCGCCGTGGAGTCGGTGCGGTGCGCGATCGAGATCCAAGGGGCGGCGGCCCAGCGAAACTCCCATCCTTCGTCGAAGGAACGGATCGTGCTCCGGGTCGGGATTCACCTCGGGGACGTCGTCGAAGAGGGGAGCGACATCGTGGGGGACGCCGTGAACGTCGCGTCCCGGATCGAGCCGCTGGCCGAGCCGGGCGGGATCTGCGTGTCGGGCTCCGTGTTCGACCAGGTCCGGAACAAGTTGCGCGTGCCGCTCGAGAAGCTCGGCCCGCGGACGCTCAAGAACGTGGAGTATCCGGTCGACCTCTACCGGGTCGTCCTTTCCGGGGAAGCGGCCCGGCCCCCCTCCCCCGCGGTCGAGACCGACTCGAGGCTTCGCCTCGCGGTGCTTCCCTTCGCTAACCTCAGTCCGGACGCGAACGACGATTTCTTTGCCGACGGTCTTACGGACGAGCTCATCACGCAGACCTCCAAGGTCCCGAGCCTCCGGGTCATCGCGAGAACTTCGGTCCTGCGGTACAAAGGCTCGTTCCGATCGATCCGGGAGGTGGGGCAGGACCTCGGTGTGGGCGCGGCGCTGGAGGGGAGCGTCCGGAAGTCGGGGAACCGTGTGCGGATCACGGTCCAGTTGGTCGACACGCGCTCGGAGGAGCATCTCTGGTCGTCCCGATACGATCGGCCGCTCGACGACATCTTCGCGATCCAGGACGACATCGCGGGGCAGATCGCCTCGTCCCTCTCCCTCCACGTTTCGGGCGGCCACCGCGGGGCCCCGCCCTCGTTCGTGCATGGTTCGCCGGACACTCAGGACCTGGAAGCGTACGCGAGCTTTCTCCACGGGCGGAAGCTCTTGGGCGAGAAAGGGTCGGAACATACGATCCTTCAAGCTCTCGCCTTCTTCGAGGACGCGGCCCGCCGAGATTCCCGGTTCGCCCGGGCGAGGGTGGGGATCGCGGATTGCGTACTGTGGCTGGGCGCCGAAGGGGCGATGCCGGTCCGCGAATCGGTCCGGCGTTCCCGCGAAGAACTGGCCAAAGCGCTCGAGCAGAACGACCGGCTCGCGGAGGCGCATTCCGTCCTCGCCGGGCTCCTCCTCGGCGACGATGACATCGGCGGCGCCGAGAAGGAGGCACGCCGAGCGACGGAGCTCAATCCCAGTCTCGCCGATCCGTACCGGTGGTTGGCCCAGATCGCCGCCGGAGAAGGAAGGATCGACGAGACTGTGCGGTTGCTCGAAGCGGCTCAGAAGCTCGACCCGGTGGACGTCAACGTGCTGGCCTTCCTGGGACGAGCGTACGCGTACGCCGGGAGAACCGCCGAAGCCTTGGCCCATTGGGAACGCACGAAGCCGTTGGTCGCCTTCCGCACGAACGCGCATCTCACGGAGTACTACCTCGGCCTTCCGGACTATGCCAAGGCCGAAGAGACCCTGCGCGAGATGGAGCGACTGAGGCCGGACAGTGTGTGGACGGAGACGTACCGGGGAATCCTGGCGGCCCGGCGCGGGGACACGGAAGGCGCCCGGCGTTCCGCCGACCGGCTCGAGAGACGCTCGCAGGGTGGGGAGATGACCGTGTTCCTGGCGGGCTTCGTCCACTTCGCCCTAGGCGAGACGGACGCCTTCGTCACGGCGATGGAGCGGGCGTTCCAACTGCATTCCTTGCCGCTGCTGGAGCTGATGTACTCGCCTCTCTACCAGACGGCCCGGAGCGATCCTCGCATCCTCGACCTGTTGCGGAGGCAGTCGGAGCTACGAAACCCGGCCGGCTGAGCCCGACCCCGGCCTCCGGGACCGAGCGCTCGAGAGCTCCGGACGCTCCGACGGATCACTCCCGGGTCGGCGGGGTTCGCCCCCGTGTGGGCCCGTCAGTCCAATCGTGGAGTCGCGAGAGAGAGAGGGAATCCAACCACCGCTACGGGGCCGAGCTTGCGTCGGTCTGCTCGAGACGGCGCGCCATCTCCTGCAGGATCGCTCGCAGGATGGGGGGTCGGTCGGTGGCGAAACCCCAGAACTCCCAGCGGGAGAGCACGACGGCGGTGATCGGTTCCGTCGCCACCACGTCGGCCGAACGCGGGCGGTCGTCGAACAGAGCCAGCTCGCCGAAGAAGTCGCCGGGCCCGAGACGCGCCAGGGTCTTCCCCCCCTTGCTGACCTGTACGTGGCCGTCCAGGATCACGAAGAACCCTACGCCCTTCTCGCCTCGTTTGACGATAACGGAATCCTTCGGTATGTCCCGCACTTTGGCATAGTGGGCCAGCCGCTTCAGCTCGCGGTCGCTGAGGCCGGCGAGGAGAGCGGACCTCTTGAGTCCGGCAACGATCGACTTCAGGTCGCCTCGGGACGCGGCGGACATCGAGTTCGGCAGTCATCGCCGCGATAAAGACCTGCGCCCGGGTTCCCGTAGCAGGGTCGGCGAACGGAACCCCTGTTTCGCGGCGCGGTCACGGCGTCTTCCCCGGAACATACCGCGGTGGTTCGAGCCCGGGTCCGAACCGGCCCGTTCTGGGTCCGCTTCGCGCCGGACCTCGTCTTCAACGCTACGCTACGTGCACCGATCCCACGGTGCGCGACGGAACGTTTCCGAGGTCGGTGGGGTTGTGGGGTCCCGGGAGGTGGGCGAGACCGATCACCGGCCGGGGCCGGCCTCCGCGACGCGGAGGTCTAGGGGGACCGGTCCCGCTTCATGCGGTTACCGGCCTTGTGCGCTTCCCGCCGGACGTCTTCCTTGAGCTTGTGGGCGCCCTTTCTGATCTTCTCGCCCGTACGGACCATAGAGTCCTTGACATCGCGACCGATCTTCTCCGACCGCTGCTCGACCCGCTTCCCATATCCTTCGCTCGACATTGTTGTCATTCCCTGTATCGGAGCGAACGAGCGGGTGTCGGCAGTTAAGCCGCCCCTTGACCGGACTTGAGGACCACCGTCGGAAGCGGGGATACCAGGGCGCCCGACCCTGGGCCCGCCCCCTCACCGAGTCCCTTCGAGCGAAGACCGTTCGACCGTCACCTGTACCGGGAGGAGCTGTTCGGCACGAGGGATCCGATGAACAACAGGAGGGCGAGGATGGTCAGGATCCCACCACCGATCTCGAGGTCCGTGGCTCCGCCGCAATTCGAGAGGGTCGGGTTCGCGCTGGTGCCGCCCACGGAGCAGCCCACGCCCATATATCCGGCGAAGAGCAGGAACAGTCCCAGAACGAGGGCGACCAAACCGAAGGCGAGTAGGTGGGACCTCATGGAGCTTCTCGAAACACGGACATGAACGACTCGGGTTCCCGTGAGGGAGAAAGGGTTCGCCGGGTCTGTGATCCGAGTCAACGGGTGCGCGCTCGATCCGGGACTTCAGTCCTCGGACCGATAGTCCAGCAGCAACTCGTTCTGCGGCGTTGCGGGACCCGTCAGGTCGATCCCGTGGAGGTCCTTCATCTGTTCAAAGTACCAGACGTGGAACGGGTCCGTCATCCCGCGTAGGGAATCCAGCGCCGCCTGCTCGCTCTCCGCGTCCTGGATGAGAACGACCATGTCTCCGACCGGCGTCTTCTGGAGGAACATCGCTTCTTGACGGAAACCGGCCTTCTTCCTCGAATCCTCGTACTCCTTCTTCCGCGAACCGTTCAGGTCGGCGGTAAGACGGCGGAATTCGGCGTTCTTGTTTGGCGGAACCTGTCCGACAAAGGCAAACATTGGCATTTTCTTACGTCGGAGCCGAAAGCGGTCTGCCGACGGCTACGAGCTGGTCCGTGACCTTCGGTGGAGTTCAGCACAGCTCCACGACGACGACGATCGGGTTCACCGCAGTGAGCGGGCCGACCCGGATTGAGTCAAGTAGATCCCTCTTGACTCAGAATCAAGGACGAAACTCGGGGCCTTCGGTGGGTCTCGTCAGGGGAACTCTTGTCGTCCCCCGACACGGATTGTCGAGGCGGTCGTCGCCGTTCGGAGTACGACCCTGCCGCTCGCGGGACCTAGGATCAGGCGCGGGTCCGCTTCGGCAGTTTCGAGAGAAAGATCCGGTTCCCACCGTGCTGGCCGGAATCGAGCGCGTCGATCGAGTTCAGGACGGTGACGGCTCCGCGGCCCCGGGGCGTCAGCTCATAGCGCTCCCGGGCCTCGTGCGTGATGAGTCCGCTCTCGCTCAACTGGCGAAGATGGAACGCGATCAGCGACGTGTCGTCGAGGTGGGCCGCTTCCATGGCCTGCGTGAAGCTGCAGGGGCCGTCCGCAAGCCGGCGGAGGACGAGCCGACGGATCGGGTTCGCGAGCGAGTCGAGGGTCGCGCCGGCCTCGGCCGACACGATCGACGCCCGGACCGCGAGCGCGCCGGTGGCGGTGATTTTGTTCGGGTCGTACCCGACCGCGAGAGGTCCCTTCCCTTCCAGGATCGCGCGGAGTCGTTCTAGGAGCTCGGCGATTTCCTCCTCCCGATGGCGTGCGAGCAGCTGCTCGACCGCCGCGATCACCACGGCCGCCCGTTCCCTCGGATTGACGAAATCCTCCACTTCCTCCCGGATCCCGACAGGATTCCCGGGGTCGAGGGGCCGGTGGACCACTTTCGGGGTGGTCACCTCGACCGGCGGCGGGGAGATGAGCAGCACCTCGTACCCCCCCTCGGCGGCGAGAGCGGTGGCGTACTGGAGGGGGTCGAGCGGCTTCGCTCCGACCCGGGTCAGCGCGAGCTGTTGGGTGACGAGGTCGAGGACACGCTGGACCTGGATCGGTTGGGCCGGCTTCCGGAGGTAGTCGAACGCCCCGTCCTGCAGGGCCTTCACGGCGTTTTCCACCGTGGCCTGGCCCGTCAGCATGACGACCGACATGCGCGGCCAGCGTTTGCGCGATTCGGCCAAGAGGTCCATCCCGCTCTGGCGGCCGAGCCGAAGTTCGGTGAACAGGACATCGAACTCTCCTTGCTCGAGCGCAGCCAAAGCACCGGCGAGCGAGTCGGCGGTCACCACGGAGTGACCGCTGGGTTCGAGCACGGAAACGAGGTCGTCACGGAACGTGGCATCGTTGTCCACGACAAGCAGCCGCATTCCGACCCTCTCCCCCCCGGACTCTTGGTTCCCCCGGTGATGGCTATTCCGCCATGGCCCGAGCCTTATAAATTTGAGCGGACCGGCTTCGACGCGGGATGTCGAGAGTAGGGTGCAGGGCCTGTCGGCGAGGCACCGAGCGTGGCATGCATCCGGGCGGTCGCCCTCTTCGTACTCTCATGGCAGGACTCCCATCGTTCCGGACAGACGGTGCCCTTCGCGACCCACGGGTGGATCGTTCAGCTACGGGGGACGTAGACCGTGCCCGTGCAGTCCCACTCCCGGGCGCGATGCTCTTTCGGTTCGGGCAGTTCCGCCTCGGCGCATCAAGAGATGATCGTCGCGAGTGATTCGCGTAAGAGATTTCCCGGGAACACAGACAGCGCTCAATTCGAGCTAAGGGGGCGCTTAACACTCGATCCCAGTTCTGCAGTCTTACAGGAGCAGGAATAGTTACCATGGAGAGCACAACCGCAGACAGCACAACCCACGTCGTGAAAGAGACGCAGCCCGTGACGGGCGAGACCAAGGCCAAGACCCTTACACACAAGATTGCGGAGGCACCCGTCGAAGTGGGCCACGCGGTCGTGGAAGGAGTCGAGGTCGTAGGCCACGAGGTCGCCAAAGTCGTGGTCGAAGGAGTCACCATCGTGGTCGACGCCACCAAGCAGGCGGCCAGCGACATCGCCGACGCGGGTAAGGAACTGCGTCATGAGCCCCCGGTTGTCTCCCCGACGCCGCCGGCCCCGCGGCCCGCCGCAAGGCCCGTCACCCCGGTAGCCGTTACAAAGCCGGTCAGCGACGTGCCGGCGGTCGCCACGCCGCTCGTTCGGCAACCCTCGGTCATCTCCCCTACGATCGAGACCGTGAGCCCCACGACAACGCCCCCGGTCGCGGTCATCCCGACGGTTGCCCTGCCGACCGAGACGCTCGCTCCGGCCGTCGTGGCCCCGGTGGTGTGAGGCAGAATCATGATCGGATGGATCATCCTGATCGTAGCGGTCGTCGTGGCCCTGGTCTTCTTCGGGTACTTGACGATCTGAAGTCCGGAACTTCCGCAGAGCGGGGGACGAGAACCGTCTCCCGCCCCAACCCTTTCGATACACCTCGGTATCCTACTCTTTCCTATTCTGAGTCTGGGGCAGGACCGCCGGGCGAGGCGAGGTCGAGTCAACGATCTCTGGCGCCACTCCCGATTCTCGGGACACTCCCGGAGGTGGACCCACCCTGGCCTCCCTTCCGATGCCCGGTCCGTCCCTCGCGACGCACGATTTCTTCCCGCCTCTGTTCCGTAGGTCCTTGGTCTTGCATCGAGCTCGGCCCTAGGAGGGCGTCACCCCGTTCTTCGACGGAACACCGCCAGAGAATCCTCGGGATCTCTCCCGCCCGCGAAGGCGATTTCCCCCCCGCTGGATTCGACGGAGACGGGCAATGCAGTCTATCTCCAAGCGGGGGCGCGCCAGAGGCCCACTCGCGCCCGGTCCCGGACCGTTCCGAGGGTCGCGCTCAGCGACCGGACATCTTGGCCGCCTTCTTAGCCATGAAGGTCACACGGGTTCGCCGCGGAGACTTCTTGCCTTCCAGGAACGAGACACGCTTGGCCCCGGTCGATTTCGTCGCGCTGAAGTTCACTCGAACTCGTCGCGGCATCTTCTTCCTTTCCAGAAAAGAGACAGTTTCTCTGCGCTTCGCTGCCATCGGCGCTCCCAGCTCGGCGAGGAGGGTTAAGCGACCGCTTAATCCGGTTCAAGCGAAGCATTACCCCTACCCGCCCGATGGACATCACCATGGCGCACACCATTAGCCTCGGAGCGGCACTGCTACTACTCGTCTTGGCGATCTTGTTCCTCTTCCTGATCGGGCCTTTTGCCCTGCTGATCCTGATCGTGGTAGTCGTCCTACTTTGGTACGCGTTCGGGCCGGGTGCCCGCCACGTGACTGTCACAAGTTGAACGAGATCCCCCAGACGGAGCGGCTCGTTGCCCTCGGGTGACGATCCGCTCCGCGCCCACCCTTCTTAGTTTTGATCATTAGAGGAAAGGCGAACCCTCGGTCTTTCCCCGAATCGTAGGTCCCAGGGCTGGTCTCGGGTCGTGGCCGGTCCGGGTCCATCGATGCGTGGCCTCGCCTTCCCCTCACGCGGGATCGGCCCCCGACCGTCTCGGTGGGGGTTGCGTCGGACGATCTCGAACGTGCCGCGATGCGGGGTGAGCCGGTCTAGCCCGGTTCGTTCCCGACCGATAAGGCCGAGGGAAGTTCAGACCCGGAGGCCTGCGGAGCTACGGCCCTCGGTACGGCGGCTGGATCCACCGCGGGGGGGCTGGGGGCCGGGGTCACGCTCGTTTCGGGTCCCGATGCGGCCACCGGGCCCTTCACGACGTTGTCGGTCGTCTTCTTACCCAACCACACAGCACGCCGCCGGGCCACGGTGATATGGGCGTCGACGTACGCCGCCAGAAGGAGGAAGTACGAGACGAACAGGAACGAAGCGAGGTAGTCCACGGGCGAGATCAGGTAATCGAACGAGAACGAGTGGGCGCCGATCAATCCGAGGATCGAGGGGAGGTCCCCCGCCAGCGTGCGGGCGATCAGCGCCGAGATCACGAGCGCCCAAAGGGTCGATGCCACGAGCGCCCACTTGCTCGGCCGAGTGACGAGGTGGAAGATGAGCTGGGCGTAGGTCACGAACGTGCCCAGGAGGAAGGCACCGACCGCGGCCCCGAACACGACCTCCGCCCAGAGCGGTGTCCCGATGCCCGAGTAGACCGCGAGCAAGGTGATCTCGATACCGGCGACGAACCCGGCCACGAGGCTCAGGGCGAAGATCTGGTTCGCTCGTCGGACCCGTGCCCGGTGGTTCTCATCCCACTCGTGCCGCCCGACGAGGATGAAAAGCATGCCCAACAGGGTCACGACCGCCGGAAGTAGGAAGAGGAGGCTCGACCCCGGCAGGAAGGAGCCGGCCGTGAGGAGCGAGTATACCTCGCCACCCCCCTCCACGGCGAACCCGATCGACAGGATCGTCAGACTGATGCGGAGGTTAGCGGACACGGGGCCCGCCCGCGAGGTCTCCCCCGCTCTCCTCCGATACCACGGAATCCACGGGAAGACTCCACGACGGAGCGGTCGGGAAATCCGACCTCCCAGGCGAAGAGGGCCGGACTGCGCCGGCCGAGCCCTCCGGCCGGTTCACCCCGTTGCTCTCCCGCAGGTACCGCTCGTTCTCACGAGGTCTGCGTCCGGAAGCTCGGCTCATGAAGGAGCACCAAGGCCACGAGCACCAAGCCCGCCACGATCGTCAGGAAGGAGCCGACAGCCACCAGGAGCCAAAAGCCCGCGATGACCCACGTGACGATCCCGAGGACCATCAGGACAAGCCCGCCGGTCAGACTCCGATCCGCGCTTCGGAAGTGCGTGATGCCCGAGTAGACCAGGATGCCGAGCCCGAAGATGATGGCGAGGGCCGCCAGCACCGCGATGTCCACCATTCCGTAGCGGAATCCGTAGCCGTAGGGGCCGTAGCCGTAGGGTCCGTAACTGAGAAGGAGTCCGAGGATCCCTCCGAGTATGACCAGGAGTCCGCCGAACGCCGCGAGAAATGTCACCAAGCTCCGTTGCGCCATCTTGTCCACCGAAGGGACTCAGCACGCATGGGGGGGATAGCCGTCCCCTTGATTCGAATTGAGGGGTTCCCGGAACATCGAGGGGGTTCCCTTGCCAACCAAGGCGGGCAGCCGGTAGGCGGGCGTGGGGCCTCGGAGCGAAGGTCCGGACGGAGTCTGGTCGCCCAGTGTTTGCGTGCCTGGGGAGTGATGTGCGCGGTAGTGATCCGAGCCGAGGGGACACCCTCGCGGAATCACTTCGGGGCCGACCCCTCCTGAATTCCCATCAAGGTAACCCTCTTAGACGTCAGATTCGGAATCGCCACCATGGCTAGCAACGTAGGCGGACTTCCACTCGGCGTCGCCATTTTGGCGATCCTGATCGGAATATTCGGTTTCTTCGTCATCATCCTCAGCCTGCTGCTCCTCCTCGGCGTCGCGGGTGCGGGTCTCGGAGGGTTGGGGGTGGGCAGCGTGTTCGGGATGACAGGAACGATAGGCGGCGTCATCGTCCTGATCTTAGGGATCATCATCCTCGCGGTGGCGTACGGCCTTTGGAACCAAGAGTTGTGGGCGCTGGCCCTCGCCATCCTCGTGCTCCTCTTCTACGGCGTAATCGAGTTCGTCGCCCACTCCTGGCTCGGCCTGATCATCGTCGTGGTCCTTCTCATCTATCTCGTGGCGGTGTCGAGCCATTTCGATTGACGAGCGAGGCTCTCCTCTAGGACCGGCGCACGGACCGGCCCTTCGCGGAGAGCGCCAAGACGCTTCGCGCGGTACCGATCCCCGGACTCCCCTCCGTCTACGGAGGAATCGGCGCGTTCCTCGTGTCGCCGCTCGGTCCTCCTGCGCTCCGTGGTAGGCCTGCGGTTGCGCCGCGCGCGACCGTTCCCTCGCCTCGTTCGGCGACGACCTCCTTGAAGCGTGTCCCCGGGGTGGATTCACGACACCCGCGGTATCGAGGAGCTGTGGTCTAGGAGGGACAACGCTCTTGTCGGGATGACCATCCCGAACACCGTGGTCCCTCTGAAAGAGACCGAACCAGCGCTCGCAGCCGCCGGAGTCGGGGAACTGCTTTCCACTCCGAAGCCGTCCCTATCGGGCCCTCGGTCGAGCCGGCGTCGTCGGGATCGCTTGTACAGCCACGTTCACCTGGAGGTGGACCTCGCCCCCGAACCTCCGAATCCGGCCGGCGTCCCGCCGTTGGAACAGCTGGTCGCGTTCCTGAGAGAGAAGAAGGTCGTGGAACGGGGAACGTTGGTCCTGATGGCCGCCGCCACGCTCCACGCCCTGGCGGTCCGTCGTTTCCGACGGGTAGACCATTGGGAGGTTTCTCCGGGAGGTTGGCTCCCGCCGCCCCGACCCGGGACGGACCCGGACGCCTCCGAGCCGGTCGGGGATCTGCTGGCCACCCTCGAGAGCGGTGCCTGGTCGGCGGTCGGCTCTGCCCGCTCGTTCTCGGCCCGTCTTTCCGATCTGTCGGGCGCGCGAATCGATGTGACCGTCCGCCGGGTCCACCGGGAACGCCGCCATGCCTTATCGCTCGACCTGTGGGGCTCTTGGACGAAGGCGGCCGTGCAGGACTTGGTGGGTTCGATCTCGGAACGGTTGCCGGTGGTCCATTCCCGGATGACCAAGTTTCAGTACCTCTGAGCGACGGGAGAGCGTCGATATCCCACCCTCCTCGGGGGATACTCCCTCCTCAACCGCTTCGACATGACCTCGACCGGAGGAGTTCCCACGGAGGATGCTCGACGGTGAGGAGGGTCGCTCGCCCCTCACCGTCCGCGAGCGAGTCGGCAGTGAGCGTGGATTGGCACTGCCTCGCCGAGAAGGTTCGTCTCGTTCCTTGCCCGGCTCCGAGCCCGAACGTTAATCGCTCGTGTACTCGCCGTTGAGGACGTTGGTGTGCCCGCAGTCGGGGCAGACCACGGTCAGGTTGGTGATGGTCACGACCGTTTCTTCGGCTCTCATGTTCTCGAACGGCTTGTGACACTGCTCGCACACCAAAGGTTTCGCCATGTACCGGTCCAGTCCGCCGGTTCAGATGAAAGTTCCCTCGAGAACTGAGCCGGTCCGGCAGCCAAGACCGTGTCCGCCTTTCGTTGGGCGGTGTTTCGCGCGCGCTCGCGGACTGGTCGCGATGAAGCGAGACGACCCGAAAGCGACGGCTAAGTTCTTCCTCGACAGCGCAAAAGGGTGGAAGGAGGTCGGGTATCCCTACGAATGCGCGGAGAGCTTGTACCATCTCGGAACTGCCTCCCAGTCATCGGGGGACCCCGCGAGCGCCGCCGCCGCGTTCAACGAGGCGCTCGAGACCTTCGAGCGACTCGGGGCCAGGCCTTACATCGACCGCGTCCTGGCGGCCAAAGCGGCCCGCTCTCCGTAACGCCGGCTCCCCTGACCGTTCACGGTTGCGGGTCCCGCGCGTCGGACGGGGGAGAGACCCCTCACCGGTCCAATCTCGCCCGGGAACTGTCGGGAGTACGTGAACCTACCGGGGTTCGAGTGTTGAAAATAGCGATGCCCGGAGGGATGTGAACCCAAGCTGGTCCGGAACCGGTGGAAGTTGGGTCGGATGGGTGCGATGGGCGGGGTCTCCTACGCCTCTAGACCGAGTGAACGAAGAGGGATCTAAGCCGCGCGCGGGGTTCCCCCCTCCCGCGGCCGCGGTTCACTTCAAACCATCCTGGAACCGGATGCTGGCGTGGCTCCCGTTGCAGAAGGGCTTGTTCACCGAGGCACCGCAGCGGCAGAGAGCAACCCGGTTACGCCGCTCGTAGGGAGTCCCGTTCGCCGATTCGATACGGATCCCCCCTCGGACCCACAGAGGGCCGCTGCACTCCATCGCGGGGTCCTCGACCACACCGATGGACGGAGGGAGGGTGGGCTCGACGGGCTTCTGCGTCTGCTTGTCGACCACGACCAATCGACCCGCCGGGCAGTGCGCCGCCTCCCGGATTGCGAGCTCGCGCGCGGCCGGGTCGTCCGTCTTCTCGATGAGGGACCAGATCTTCCCGCCGGGGTCGCAGAACCGCGCGAACGCACAGAGGCCCTCTGCATCGAGCAGGGCCAGCGTCGGACCATCCATGGCCTCGGCCTGGCGCACGAACGGCTGCCGGCTCGCCGTCTCCGTCCCATGGAAACGGGCCTTGAGGTGGCTCCCGTCGCAGAAGGGCTTGTTCTTCGATTGGCCGCAGCGGCAAAGGTGATACTCCTTCGATACCGGGAACGACCGACCCTCCACCCAATTCCACGAGAATCCCTCGCGGTTCGGCTCGATCGTCTGCACGCTCAACGGAACCTCACCCGTCACGATGAACGGGCCGTTCTCTGAGACCACGATCTTCGCTTCGCGAGCGTTGGCCATGTCGTCCCATGGTCGCGTTGGTATTTCCCTTGGACCGAATTCCGGTCCGGGTCTCGTCACCGCTCCTTGCGGACCGACCCTGAACAGGATTCCCTGACGTGGCTCCCTTACGACGAAGCCCTCATCCCTCGTGAGCCCTCACCGGAGCAGGCAGGACCCTTGGACGCGAATCCCCTGGTCGAGGGCATCGTCGTCTTCGCCGTGGTCGCGGTGCTCCAGCTTCCCGGCAAGTCCAACTTCGGCGTCATCACCCTCGCGACGCGCCACCCGCATCGAGACGTCTTCCTCGGGGCGTCCGTGGGCCTCGGGGCGGCCACCGCGGTGTCCGTCACGCTCGGATATGCGGCGGAGACCGTTCTCGCCCCCTACCTATTCTGGGTGAAGGTCGCCGGCGGAGTGGTCCTGGTCGCGTTCGGCGTTCGCGAGATCCTGAGGGTTCCCGAACCGGTGCACGAGCCGGGCGAGGGAACTCCCGCGGTAGCCCACACCGCACGGCAGGTTCGGACCGTCGCCCTCGGGCTCGCGTTCCTGCTCGAGATGGGAGACAATACTCAGATCCTGACCATCTTGTTCGTCGCTTCGACGGGTAACGTCGTGCTCGTGTTCGTTGCAGCGACGGCCGCGTTGGTCGTGATCACCGCGGTTTCATCCCGAGGGGCCGGATACCTTCACGAGCACGTTCCGGAGGAGCGCCTCCGAGCAGTCCTGGGGGGGCTGCTCATCGCCGTGGGCCTGCTCACGATCCTCTTCACGGGGCTTCCCTCGCTCTTTCCGTTCGGCGGGTGAAGCGCGAATCGAGCCTTCTGCAGGTCGAAATTCACGGAGGCCGCGCTTCGTGGATGACCGACCGCGAGGCGTGCATGGAGCTTTGCGGGGACCGCGGAAGTTCTTGGGTAGCGGAGGACCCGCTCCCCTCCGGCGCGACCTAGCGGGCCGGTTCAGCCCCCCGGAGGCCGGGTCAAGTGTAGCGGCTTCTCAGCCAGAGCTCGACCTAGATGTCGGAGGGGGGACTTCTGAAGAGTTCAAATCCCCGACGTGCCGATGCTATCAGAACAACTCGGAACATTTGTCGCGCGCAAACGTGAACGGGGGAAACGGTCAGTCTCCACCCGGTGGAGTCCGTCGAGCTCACGGAGTGGATTGCGAGCCCGTCGGTCGAACCGAGCTCTCCGGGCTTGGACCTTCGCTCGACGCGGTGGTCCCGCATCGCCGCGAGCGTGAGATGCGGCAGAGAGATATGGATTCACGCCGTGTAGTCACCGATAGCCCGGAAGGGCGACAAGGTTGAAAGCGTTCGAACCGCCAAATCTGTTTGACCCTCGCACGTCGGTGGTCTTGTGCGGGAGCAGTCGCTCCCTCCTCCGCTGGGTCGCCTACGCCTTCGTGGCGGACCATCCCGCGGGTTTCCTCTGGGGTCACGTTCGGCTGGAGGGCGAGGTTTTCGAGGATTCTGACGTCTTGAAAACACAGCTCATCCCTCCGGACCGGCTCATCACGGTCTCACCCGGCGAGCTCGCGCGCGACGAACTCGCCGGCACTGTGGCGCTCGGGGGCCTCATGCGGACGGAGTCGGAAGAGGAACTAGTCCGCCGATTCGTCGACTTCCTGCGCCTACCCGTGCAGACCCAGGACATGATCTCCCGCCTCCCCCGTGAGGGCCCGTCACCGGTCTTGGTCCTTTCGGGGGGCCAACGCCTTGCGGCTCTCTACCCGATGGAGGCTGTAGGCCCAACGATACGCGCAATCGTCCAGTTCGGGGGGTCTATGCTGATGACGTGGGCCGAAGCCCCGCATGAGGCTCGGCTCGCGTTCGAGCGCGTCCTCCACGTGAAAGGATACGAACCATCGAAGTGGAGGGACGCCCTCCTTACAGTGGAAAAGGGGTGGTCCACCGGCCCTCTCCGGACGGGGGCGGAGCTCCGTCTCAGCGATGTGACTCCGGTCGCGACAGTCCTCAGCAGGACTCTGTGATCTCTCCTCGGACGACGATTCAGCGTGGTTCCGGACTCGGGAGTCGCGTCGCCGGGATCGGTCGCGGTTCACCCAGGGCGAATCAGAAGACGCAAGAGGAGGCCGTCTGCAGGTAGCCGCCGTCGATTCGTTCATCCCGTCCCCGAGCCTCGTGCCGAGGAGGCTCCCGTACAGAATCCCCCTTTCCGGAGGGGCTCCTACCCAGTTCATCTCCCGAACACACGAATGGTGAAACGTCATCATTTCTCGGGGAGAGATCGGCGAAAGGTGTCGGAGGGGGGAACTTCTGGATTCTTCAAATCCCCGACATCCGCCCCCGAGAGCAGTTCGGGTCCCCGGCCCGCGTGACCTGAATGATTATCTTTCGGCGTTCCTTGCACGACCTTCGAGGAGCCCATGAAGTGCGAAGGGTGTGGAGCCGACCTAGTGGAAGGTGCGAAGATGTGCACGGCCTGCGGTCGCGCGGTTGGTTTGGGTCAGAGGGCCGCTGGCGAGACGGCCCACGTGGCGAAAGAGACGGGCGTGGTCGCCGGCAAGCTTGGTCGCGGCCTCGTCGGCGGGGTAAAGGGACTCGGCGCCGGCGCGAAGAGAGGGTACAAGGGCTCGGACGAGGAAAAGAAGGAGTAGTCGGATCCTTCGCGTCGATCGCCCGGCTTATGCCGGGCGGAAGCAGCGAGAGAGAACCGAGCCGCCCCGAAGGGGAGTTCTCCGCTCAGAACTACCCCTGTGTGGTTCAGGTGTCGGAGGGGGGATTTGAACCCCCGGCCCCAGGATCTCTCCCGGGACGCGGACCCGCGTCCCGCTATGAGTCCCGTGCTCTACCGGGCTGAGCCACTCCGACAGGAATCGGACGCGCCATCCCGCGCCCTCCGGGTCTACGCCGTGCCACCGTCGCCCGCCTCGGCGACCGGCGCCGGCGGGGTCGGCGCCGCGCCTTCCGCGAGGGGCGGGGCTTCGGGCACCGGGACCTCGTCCGAGATCGTGCCGAGCACTTCGGAACGGCGGATCTCGATCTTCTTGAGCGGGTAGAGGGTCTTCAGGCCGTGCGCGAGGACCTTCGAGAGGTCGCCCGCGAGCATCTCGCGAACGAACTCGGGAGAGGTACGGAGCTGGGCCTCCTCGGTCAGGATCGAAACGATCTTGTGCCGCAGTTCCGCGCGCAGGCGGGTCTGCAGGCGCTGCTCCCCGACCGCGACCGGCTTCAGGATGATCTGCACCCCGTCCTTGGTCGTCACCGTGAGGGAAAGGTCGATCTTCGACCGCTTCCTTCGGGCGAGGCGTCGGACGTAGTCGGAGGTGAGCTCGTGGCCGATGAACCGGGCCTCGGCCACCCCGTCTCCCGAGAGCCGCTCGATCCGGAACCGGAGCTTGACGTGCGCCTTGGCCGCGTCCGCGCCTCCCGAAAGCTCGGGCAGCGTCGTCTCGAGCGTCCGGCCGATGATCTGCTCGGGTTCGCTCGCGACGGTCTCGCCCAGCTCGACGTGCTGGAAGAGCCCGGGGGCCCGCACCTTGAACCAGTGCTTCGACCGCCACTTGTCCTTGACCGTCCGGGCCAAGGTGGTCTTCTTCGCACCGCCTTCCTTCTCGGGCATGGCTCGCGGGGGCGCGGACCGGGGCCTGCTACTTAACCGTGTCGAGCGGAGCCCGTGTCGGCCGGCGGCCCCGGGTCCTCGCCGACCCGCGTGCCGTCTCGTCCCGAGCTCTCTTGGCAAACTACATATCTCACACCCAACTCCGCGCGACGTGGCCGTGGGGAAGCTCGACAACATACGTCCCGGTACCCGGGCGACGGCGGCAGACCTTCGGGCCGCCCACGTGACCGCCGAGAGCCCGGGCGCGCGCTTCCGGGCGGAGATCCTCCGTCGACTGAACGAGCTTCGCACGCAGGGACTGGGCCGAACCGAGGCCCTTCGGGCGCTGTTCCCCCGGACCGTCCTGCCCGACCGCACGTACGAGGACCTGGTCGCCGGCATCGTGTCGGGCTCCCACCTCCTCTTCTTCGGCCCGTCGGGCGCGGGAAAGACCAGTCTTGCGAAGGACCTCTGGGGACTGTTCCCGAAGGGAGTCTGGATCGTCGAGGGTTGCCCCGTGCAGGACCATCCGCTCTCGCTGGTCGACCCGACGACCGCCGCCCGGTTCCCTCCCTGTCCGATCTGCCAGCGTCGGTTCGCCCCGGACTCCGACCCGGCCCGGTTCGACCCGGCGGCCGTGGACGCCTCCCGGGTTCCGGCGGAGTTCGTCCTCCTACGGGAGGGCTATGGCTTCGCGCGCCTGCAGGGGAGCTCGGAGGTCTTCCCCGACCACCTCACCGGCAACATCAACCTCCGGAAGCTCGAGGAGGTGGGGGACCCGATGAGCCCGCTCGTCCTCGAGCCAGGCAAGCTGCTCCAGGCGAACCGAGGCTTTCTCCTGGTCGACGAGATCGGGAAGCTGCCGCTCGGGACCCAGAACGTCCTGCTCCAGGCCCTCCAGGAAGGGACCGTGACCCCCTCGAAGTCCCGGGAGAGCTTCCCCGGATGGTTCGTCGCCATCGGCACCTCCAACCTCTCCGACCTCGACAACATCAACGACCCCCTCTCCGACCGCCTGACCAGCCTGCACGTCGGCTACAACGAGCGGCACGCGGACAACCGGCAGATCGTCGCGATCGGCCGAACGGGGGATCCCGGCACCTACGTGCCCGAGATCCTGGTCGACGCGGGCGTGCGGGTCGTGGAGGCCTGGCGGTTGAGGATGAGCGAAGAGAACCCCGACATCGGGGAGGTCGGTTCGAACCGCACGCTCCTCGATGTCGCGAGCCGGACGGCGGCGATGGCCTCGCTGGACGGTCGCTCCGTGCCCACGAGCGGCGACCTCAAGGCCGGGCTCCTGCACGCGATGCGCGGACGCATCCGGGCCCGCAGCGGCGATTCCTATCGGCAGAACGAGCAGCGGGTCACGGAGTTCGTCGAGCAGTACCTCCCCCCGGCCCTCAAGCGCAGCGCCGGCGTCTACTGGTGCCGATACTTCCGAGAGGTCCTGAAGCAGAACGCGGCCGAGGCCGAGAGCCTCGTCGGGGAAGGCCGCCGGCTCAAGGATGACGCGGAGCTCCTGTCCCAGCTCTCGGCCGACGGACCGCTCTTCCCGAGGTTCCGGTCGTTCGTCCGCTACGTCGCCGACCGGGAACGCCCCGGAGAGGCCGCCAGCCCGGTCGAGGCGGCCGTGAACGTCTTCCGACTCCTGGAGGAGTTCTCGCTCTTCTCCTGCCCGGAGGAGGACGCCGACGACGCCCCCCTCTAGTGCTCCGTTCGTCCTACCCGACTGCACGCAGTTCGCGGACGACGTCGGGTCGGACGACCTCCTCGACGCGCTCGACTCGAGCGCGCTGGTGCGGGCGCTCGCCGAACAGGGGGTCGACGGGGCCCGGGCCCTGGTCCGGGCGGAAGCGGACCGCAATCCGGAGCTTCGGGAACGTCTCGAGCACCTCCGCGAGCAGCTGCGCCGGCAGGCCCGACGCCGCGTGCAGCGGGTCACCGGGGAGTACGACCGCCGGGTCGAGGAGCTCGACGTCGTCGCGCGCAAGAGCGACGAGGAGATCGCCCGCGAGATCGCGGCGCTGGAGGAGCGGCTCAAGGCGGCCCGGTCGGTCGACTGGTCCCACCTGCCGTCCGCCGACCTCCTGGACGACGTACGGAGCGCTCTCCTGCTCCCCTCGGCATCCTGGAACCGTCCGCCGTCCCCGCCGGGGTTCTTCGCCCGGTTGCGGGCCGCGTTCGCTCGATTCATCGCCTGGCTGCGCGGGCTCTTCTCCCGCCGACGGGCCCCCGCCCCGCCCGAGACCCCGGGACGTTCGATGCCGCTGGCCTTCCGCAGCGAGGGCGGTCGTGCGATCGGTCCGTCCGAGATTGGGGACGCGCTCGCCCGGCTCTCCGCACCGGAGCGACACGAGCTCTCCGAGACGGTCTCGCAGTCCCTTCAAGAGCGAGAGCGCACCCTGCGCCGCGAGGCGGACGAGAAGCGACGGGCGGCCGAGGCCCAGCGCCGGCGGCTCGAGGAGGAGCGGGCCGAGGCGAAGCGACGAGCCGAGTCCGAGACTGAGAACCGGGTGCGCTCGGGCGAGGAGTCGCGGCTTCAGCGCGAGCTCAAGGAGCGCGGGTTCGTCGCCGAGCACGCCGGTGAACTGGTCGTCACCTACGGGCTGGTCGAGCGGTTCGCGCGCCTCCTGCTGGAGGAGGAGAGCCACCGGCTCCCGGGGGATGTCCGCCTCTCGCTGAAGGGAGGCGGGTCGACCGGGGTCTACGAGAAGGCCCGGCTGCGCCAGCCGGACGAGGTCGCCCACCTCGACGTCTCCGGCTCGCTCCTCGCGGCCCGACTCGCGGGGTTGAAGCACATCGACGAATCCGTCAGCTACGTCTACCGAGAGGTGACCGCCGAGCGCGTCCACGTCGTGCTCGCCTTCGACCGTTCGGGGAGCATGGCCGAGGGCCGTAAGCTCGAGGCGGCCAAGAAGGCCCTCCTCGCCCTCTACGTGGCCGTCCGACGCCGGTACCCCGACGCGACGGTGGACGTGCTCGCCTTCGACAACGAGGTCCAGGTCCTCGACCTGGTCGAACTGTGGGGGTGTCGAGCTGGCGCGTTCACGAACACCGCGGAGGTCCTGCGTGCGGCCCACCTCCTGCTCGCCGCCTCCCGCTCCTCCCGACGGGAGCTCTACCTGATCACGGACGGCCTTCCCGAGGCCTACACGGACGACGACGGTCGGGTCCGCTCGGGCCAGCTCGACATCGCGATGGAACGGGCCCTCGAGCGGGCGCGCGAGCTCGCGACCGTGTCGCCGCTCAAGACCACCGTCATCCTCCTGAAGTCGGAGCATCCGGAATACGAACCGGCGGCGCGGGCGATCGCGCGGACGCTCGGCGGGGACCTCGTGGTCACCGAACCCGCGAACCTCGGGATCGAGCTCCTCGTGCGGTGGGCCCGCGGGACCGAGGTCGAGCGCCGGGTAAGCCGGCCTCCCGCCCCCGCCGTGGTCCCGGCCGTGGCCCGTGCCCGCGGCCGCCGCCGTCGGGCCGACCGACGGATGGGCGGGTAGCGCCCCCGTCCGACCGCCGTTGCCGATGGCCATCAACCTTTATCTCCCGACCTCAAGGTACTCGGCCCGAGGCCGACCATGTCCGACAGCCGGGAGCAAGCCCAGTTCCGCCAGCACCTCTCCGAGATGCGGAGGGCCGCCGGTGGCCTCGGGCACGATTTCAAGAACGAGTTCGCCAACCTGGACGAGAAGATCGAACGCTTCGGCGAGGGCGCGGGGAAAGGGGCGAAGTACCTCGGGCTCGAGATCCAGGACGACCTCTCGCGGCTCGGACGGTCGATCGACGACGAGGCGCGCAAGATCCCCGGGCGCATCGCCAGCGGCGCCGTCGCGATCGGCGCCGGCACCTCCCACGCCGCGGGCGCGGCCCGGGATGCGATGGTCACCGCCGGCCATCGGGCCAAGGAAGGCACGAAGAACGCCTTCGCGGCCGCCGCCGGCGTCAAGCGGACCCCGATGAAGGAGTGGTCCCCTCCGCTCGACTCGGAAAGCGCCTCGACCCCACCTCCGAGCTAAGGCTCGGACCTTCGGCGCAGGGCCGCCCGTTCCCGGCGGACCCGCTCTCCGGCGACGCGAACGTACTCGGGGTCGACATCGAACCCGACGAAATCCACGCCGAGCCGGACGGCGGCGACCGCGCTCGAGCCGATCCCGACGAACGGGTCGACCACGAGCCAGGTCCGTTCGAGCCCGTGCAGCCGCACGCACGCCTCGGCGAGCTCGGGCGGGAACGAGGCCGGGTGGGGGCGGTCCCGTGCGCGCTCCCGGATCGTGGGATAGGGCAGGAACCAGGTGTTCCCGCGGCACCGACGGTCGACCCCGCCGCTCTGCCAGCGGCGGACGTTCGACTTGTCCTGGTAGGGGACCCCGATGGCGAGCCGGTCGAGCCGCACGTCGCCGCGGTGCGAGAAATGGAAGACGTACTCGTGGGCCCCGTGGAGGAAGCGGTCGGAGACGACCGGCTTGTAGTGGCCGAGCGCGAGGTCGTGGGTGAGACCCGCGGCCTTGCCGGCGGCCCGACGGTCGATCGCGATCGACTTCACCCAGTGGATCACGTTCTGAAGGACGAGCCGGCGGCCGACCTCGCGCGCCACGTCCCAGGGGAGCCACGGGTCCTTGGGCGTTCCCGCGAGGTTGAGGAAGAACGAGCCGTGGAGGCCCAGGACCTCCGCGACCGCGTCGCGCATCCGGCCCGTCCAAGCGAGGTACTCCGCCCGCGGGCGGTCGTCCCGGTAGCTCGAGTAGCGGACGCCGATGTTGTACGGCGGGCTCGTGACGACGACGTCCGCGCGACCGGGCCCGACGCGCCGCGGGAGACCGGGGATCGCATCCTCCGGCCAGAGGACCACCGAGCGGCCGAGGCCGAACGGGATCCGGGTCGGTCGGGAGCGGGCCGCCATCCGGCCGGGCGAGGCGCCCGGAGGGAAAGGCCTAGCGCGCCGAGGCCGGGGTCGCGGCCGCCGCCTTCATGCGGACGAGCTCCGCGCGGGCCTCGGAGAGGGCGCGGACCGGTTCCTTGTAGTAGAAGGCGACCATCTGGCCGACGTCGCGGTGCGTGAACGGCCGCTGGCGCGTCGCCTGCTTGTCCTTCGCCATCATGTACTCGAGCATCTCGACGCGGTTGCGCACCTCGCGTTCCATCTCCTTCATCGTGAGGTTCTTCATCAGCGCGACCTTCTCGTAGACGTACGAGTGGCCCGAGTAGAGGAACGTGTCGTCGGACGGGTTCCAGGAGTAGACCGAGTTCGTGATCAGCTCGTTGGTCTCGGGGTCGAGACCGACGATCTCGGTGAGCGACTGGACGCGGCGGGTCATCTTCGTCCCGACCTTCACCTGGCGCTGCAGGAGGACCAGGTTGAGCGCGGAGACGAGCGACCGGGGGAGCGAGATCGGGGGGTTCTCCATCCGGTGGACCATCGCGCTCACGCTCTCCGCGTGGAACGTCGTGTAGCAGGTCTTCCCGGTCGCCATCGCCTGGAAGACGATGAACGCCTCGGCCCCACGGACCTCCCCGACCATCAGGTACTGGGGGCGCTGGCGGAGCGCGGCCGCGAGCAGGTCGAACATGTCGATCTCGCCCGGGGCCTTGCCGCTGACGACGTTCTTCGCCCCGAAGCCCGCGCGCGTGAGCGACGGGACCCAGTTCTCGTGGGGGAGGTTGAGCTCGCGGGTATCCTCGATCGAGACGATCTTCATCTGGGGCGGGATGAACAGGAGCGTCGCGTTGAGCGTGGTCGTCTTGCCGCTCGCCGTCCCGCCGCAGACCATCATCGACTGGCCGTTCTCGATGGCGATCCAGAGGTACGCCATCATCTCGGCGCTCATGGTCGAGAACTTCAGCAGGTCGACCGGCGTGAACGGGTTATCCCGGAAGCGTCGGATCGTGAACGAGCTCCCGCGCTTCGTGACGTGCGTTCCCAGGGTCGCCTGGAGACGCGAGCCGTCCGGAACGGTCGCGTCCAGCATCGGGGTCGCGACCGAGATGTGCTTGCCGGAGCGCTGGGCGATCCAGACGACGTAGTCGTCCAGCTCCTTCGCGCTCGAGAACTTGAGGTTCGAACGGATCGAGCCGTACTTGCGGTGGTAGATGTAGAGCGGGATTCCGACCCCGTCGCACGAGATGTCCTCGACCTCGGCGTCGGTCATCGGGACCTCGACGATCCCGTAGCCGATGAAGTCCCGCTCGAGGTAGTAGAGGATCCGTGCCTTCGTCGTGGGGCCCGGCGCGAGCTCCCACTGCTGCAGGAGGTCGTCGACCATGCGCCGCATCTCGTGGCGGCGGAGCTCGGGGTCGTGCTCGCGCTCGGGCACCGACTCGAAGTCGTCCACGAGGCGCACGCGCAGGCGCTCGGTCAGCTCCCGTTCGATCTTCGAGAGGGGCGGCTCGATGACCTCGTAGAGGTACTCGTTCCGCGTGTTGTGGTAGGTGATGCGGATGAAGGAGAGTCCGGGCCGGATCGGGGCGAGGTCGAGCTCCTTCAACCCCGGGTCGGAGAGCGGGGGGATCGGCGTGACCTCCCCCTCGCTGCCTTGGCCCGAGACCCCGAGACGCGCGAGCTTGACCGGACGGGGCTCCTGCGAGCTCTTGCGGAGCGCGGCCCCCATGCGCAGCCAGGGGGTGAACGCGCGCTTCCGCTGATTCTGCCGGGTGGGGATCGCCTCCCCCTCGTCGGGGGTCTCCGTGGTTTCGAGCGCCTCGCCTGCCATCGTTCCTCCCTAGCTCACACTGAGGATCGGGACCACGAACCGCATGATCAGCCACCCGGTGATGAGCATGATCGTCGCGTGTTGGAGGCCTTCCGCGATCCTGCCGTTGAAGAGAACCCCGGCCATGATGCCGTCCCCGACGGCGTGGACGATCACGGCCACCATGAACGCGAGGAAGAGGACGGGGACGAAGTTGAACGCGAGCGAGACGGCCCCCGAGCTGCCGAGCGACGACGACCCGATCCCCTCGCCCGCAGTGATCATCTGCGGCAGGAAGACCGCCGCCATGATGTAGATCGTGACGAGGAAGACGAAGAACGAGATGTAGATGACCGTCACGTAGGTCAGCATCGAGATCTGCCGGGCCTGCTGCGCGAGCTGGCCCTCGCGGGTGTCGTGCGCGACCATCGTCAGCACGTCGGCGACGTTCCCACCCGCCTCGTTCGCGCGGGTGACGATGGAGACGACGCGCTGGACGAGCGGGGTCGGGACCCGTTCCTCGAAGAGGCGCAACGCGGTCGCGACCGGCACGCCCCACTCGAGCTGGCTCGCCATCTTCTTGATCTCGTCCGTGAGCAGGCCGTAGCGGCCCGTGCTCGCCACGACGATCGCGTCCGGGAGCGTCATCCCGAAGCGGCCGGCCTCGGCGACGTCCCGAAGGAAGTCCGGGAGCCGCTCCTCGATCTTGGAGATCCGGTGCAGCTTCGCGGTCATCGCGAAGCCGTAGGGGGCGATGAGGCAGAGGAGCCCGATCACGAAGAAGTCGATCGCCGGGTTCGCGCCGGAGCCCTCGCCGGGGCGGATCTCGATGTCGAGCGTGCCGATGTAGTTCAGCACGGCGATGATCCAGAAGACGGCCGCCACGGCCGCGCCGGCGATGAGGAGGATCGTCTCTCGCGGTATCCCCTCCTTCGTGGCCGTGACGGTCGTCCCGAGGGAGCGGACCTTGCGGACGGAGGCGGGGGCGGACGCCGCGGCGCTCGCGGTCGCCATTCTAGGCCATCTCCTGCGCGAGCGAATACATGAAGAAGATGAAGCCGAACTGCGCGAGCGGGATCATCGCGCCGACGATCCCCCAGAGGAGGTCGATCATGAACTGGCCTCCGCCGCCGATGACGGCGAAGATCGCGATGATGATGACCAGGAACAGCGGGAAGGCGACCACGACGGTGACGAAGGTCTCCGCGAGGAGCCCCATGGTCTCGACGCGCTGGAGCTGCTCGAGCTTGTTCTCGCGCTCGAACTGCTCGGCCTTGAGCAGGAAGTACGGCTTGAGCTGGCCTCCGCTGGTCGCCGTCGTGACGACGCCCTGCAGGAAGTCCTGGAAGCGCTTCGACGGGCTGCGCGCGGCGCCGTTGCGGATCGCGGTCAGGATGTCGACGCCGAGCAGCTCGGTGTCGCGCGTGATCCAGGCCGCCTCCTCCGCGACCTCGCCGTAGATCTTCTGCCGGCCGAGCTCCTTGAAGATCTGGTCGATGTTCACATCGGCCGAGCTCATCGCGGAGACGAAGCTCATCGCCGAACTGATCCTTCGGTCGATCTTCCGCCCCCGTTCCTTGGCCCTCGAGCCGGGCGTGCTCTGCAGCACGAAGAACGTTCCGACCGGAGCGAGGATCGGCAGGAGGATCCCGATGACGAGGCCGATCAGCACGTCGCCCGAGAGCACGAACAGGAGGCCGACCGCAATGCCGGCGACCACGGTGGCGATCGCGACCACGAGGGTCGTCGCGTAGACGGTGGCCATGTACTCGTCCGCGCGCTGGCGCATGTGCGCCTTGATGAGGTTCTCGTCCAGGCTCGGGTCGGGGGGCTTGGCCAGCACCCGGCGGCGGAACATCCGCCACGCCCAGCGCTGGAATGCGGTGAGGCCGGTGTGCGTCGGGTGCTCGCCCCGCTTCAGGCGGACCGAGCGCGCCTGCCCACCGGTCGCGGGGGCCGGGGTCCGTTCGACGGTCACGGTCGAGGTCGCGGGCATCGTCGTCAGCCTCCCGCCCGGCGGTTCCCGACCTGGATTCGGTTCATCACTTCGGTCGGGTCCTTGTAGTACTGCGCGATCGTCCGCCAGAGCTGGCGGTAGTCGGTGATCTTGTTCTGGACCAGGTAGCGGATCACCTGGGTCCGGCGCTGGAACTCCGCGTCCATCTCGTCGGGTCCGTAGTTCTTCAGGTCCATGATCTTGTCAAAGAGGAACGAATGGCCCTTGAACACGAACTTATCGGTCCCGGGGTCCCACTCGTAGACGGTGTTCGTGATCAGCTCGTTCGTCTCGGGCTCGAACCCGACGATCTCGAGGACTTGCTTCAGTCGGCGGACGACCCCTTTCTCGGTCCGGGCCTGGATCTGGATGATGACGTTGTTGAGCGCGGAGAGCAGGATCCGCGGCGTGTTGATCGGCGGGTTCTCGAGCCGGTTGACCATCGATTTCACGCTGTCGGCGTGCATGGTCGAGTAGGTCGTGTGGCCTGTCGCCATCGCCTGGAACATCGTGTACGTCTCCCGGCCGCGGACCTCCCCGACGATGATGTAGTTCGGCCGCTGGCGCAGCGCGGCGCGGACGAGGTCGAACATGTCGACCTCCCCGGCGGCCTTGCCGTCGGGGCCGCGGTCCCCGGTGCCACTGCGGGTCGCGCCCGGGATCCAGTTCTCGTGCGGCAGGTTGACCTCACGGGTATCCTCGATCGAGACGACCTTCGCCGTGGGGGGGATGAAGAGCGCGATCGCGTTGAGGGTGCTCGTCTTCCCGGCGGCGGGTCCGCCGCAGACGATCACCGACTCGCCCTGCTCGGCCGCGAGCCAGAAGTACGCGACCATCTCCTCGCTGGCCGTCCCCATCATCACGAGGTCGACCGGGGTGAACGGGCGCTCCTTGAACCGACGGATCGTGAAGCTGGCCCCTCGGGTCGTGATCTCGCGGGAGTACGTCGCCTGGACCCGGTGGCCTTCGGGGGTCGTCCCGTCGAGGATCGGGTTCGAGACGCTGACCGCCTTCGCGCAGCGCTGCCCGAGCATGACGATGAACGAGTCGAGGGAGCCCTCGTCCTCGAAGACGACGTTCGTCTTCACCGATTCGTACTTCCCGTGGAAGATGAACAGGGGCACGCCGACGCCGTCGCAGGAGATGTCCTCGACCTCGGGGTCGAAGATCAGCGCGTCGATCGGACCGTAGCCGACGAAGTCTCGCAGCACGTAGTAGATGATCCGCTCCATCGAGAGCGGACCCAGCGCGATCCCGCGGCTGCGGAAGTACTCCTCGGCCTCGCCGCGCAGGTACGCCCGCTTGTCCGGCATCGAGAGGTCGCCGACGTCGCTCCCGAGGATCCGGGTCAGGGTCACCTTCAGGTGCTCGACCAGCTGCTTCTCGTGGGCGGTCAGCTGCGGCTCGATGACCTCGTAGAGGTACTCCTTCGTGCGGTCGTTGTAGGTGATCCGGGAGTAGGAGTAGGGCGGATTGACCGCCCGGACCTCGAGCTCCTTCATCGAGGGCTCGGCGAGCGGCGGCATCGCGGTGATGAAGGTGCCGGGGACGTCGGTGGGCACTTCGAGCCAGGGAGACGGCTCGAGCGGGGAGGACTCGGGGCGGGCGGCGGGAGTTCGGGGGATCTTCACCCGGACGGGGCCGGTCGCCATCGCGCTAGGTACCTCCGATGCCGACGGCCAGCTGGACGCCGGCGTAGAACACGGTGGCGTAATCGACGTTGGTGATCTTCAGCGAGAGGACGGTCGTCGCGCCGTTGGAGTAGGTGCAGCTCGAAGAGGCCACGGGGATCGTCTGCGTGTTGTGCGTGGTCGGGTTCGTCCAGTTGTAGTACGTGGCCGGATACGTCATCCCCGCCGCCGAGTAGGGGATCCCGCTCACGTTCATCGTCGACCTGAGCAAGTTCTGCCAGGCGCACGGGAACTGCGTCCCAATCTCGAACGTGACGTTGAGCAGGGAGCGCCCTCCGTTCAACGGGAAGCCGTTCGAAGCGACGGTCTGTGTGTAGCGGAGATGGCTGAAGACCTGCTCCGACCCCTGGCCGATCACGGTCGAGGCGTTGCCGTACATCTGCAGGAAGCTCGTGGTGACGGTCGTGTTGCCGCCGGTCGTGGTCACGTTGAGGGGCGGGGGAAGCGCGATGATTTGCTGTCCGCCACCCTGGCTCTGGACCAGGGCATCGTCCTCGAAGTAGAACGTCTGCGCGGTGAAGTACCGGTTCGGAAGGACCATCTCGAGCACCCCGCTCGACACGTGCTGGGAGTAGTAGTTCAGGGACGTGCTGGTCGCCCCCGGCCCGTAGTTGAGGGTGATGTTCTCGAAGACGCAGTAGCCGGTGGTGATCGGCTGTCCGACGTAGAGGTTGCTGGGCGGCGTCGGAGATCCGCCCTTCGTGTAGAACCCGCCCGGGCATGTCGTCGGCAGGAACGCGAGCGTGCCTTCGGTCGGCTGGGCAAGGAGCGGGACCCCCTGCGAGCTGATCGTGAAGGCGGTGCCGATCGATTGCGGCCCTCCCAGGATGTACTGGGAGTCGACGGCCTCCTTGAAGTTCGCGAAGGAGGTCGCCGCCTGGCTCGTGAACTGGGATTCGTTGTCGGCCATCCAGAGCGGCAGGTACTGCGTGAGGAAGATGCCGAACAGGGCGAAGAACACGAGGAGGGCGAGCAGCGTGCCGATGACCGCCACGACGCCGCGAGGTTGGTGGTGGAGCCGGTGGGCCCGGCGATAGCGGCGGCCCGCGCTCGAGATGTTCGTTCCCCCCATCAGATGGACCGACCCGGGGTCCGCGACCCCGCGCACCGAGAATTAGGCCCGATTCGGGTATAAATATGTGCGCGACCAGAATCTCGCCCGACTGGCCGAGACGTCGATTCTTTAGGTCGACGGCCCATCGGGGGCGGTGATCATGTCGCTCCGGGAGATCCTGCTGACGTTGCCGAACCGACCCGGAACCCTCGCGGGCGTCGCCCGAATCCTGGCGCGGGAACGGATCAACCTCGCCGCGATCAGCGTGGACTCGGCCGCCGGCAAAGGACGCGTCCGGCTGATCCTCAGCGATCCGGACCGGGCGACCGGTCTCCTTTCCGAGGCCGGGTACGCGGTCGAGGTCCACGAGATGCTCGCGGTCCGGCTCGAGGACCGCGCCGGGAGCTTCCTCCGCGTGCTCGACACGCTCTCGCGGGCGAAGGTGAACCTCCAGAGCGTGGCGATCCTGGTCGCACGGGAGGGGAACCTGCCGCTCGTGGCCCTCTCGGCGAACGACCTCGAGAAGGCGCGCAAGGTCCTCCAGAAGGCCGGCTTCGCGAGCCGGGCGTCCGAAGGGGTCGCCTCGAACGACGAACTCCTCGCGGCGGCCCCGTCGATCCCGTTCGAGTCGGTCGGCCTCCACCGGTAGCCGAGCACCGACCGCTCGCCGCACAAAGCGTAAGAGCCGCTCGTCCTCCGGGTTCGGTCGCGCGGTTGTGGTCTAGTGGTTAGGACGGTAGCTTCCCAAGCTACCTACTCGGGTTCAAATCCCGACAACCGCATCCCTCCGGGCGGTCACCGCGTCCGGTATGCCCGGGACCCTGGACGGTAGGTTCTCAGGTCCCGGCTGCCTGACTCGAACAGGCGACCTGAGGATCTCCACGGGGGCCGCCGGAGGTCCGGCAGTCTCGCCTACAGTCCCCCGCTCTACCACTGAGCTAAGCCGGGACGACCGTCGGACCGGGGCACGGCCTATAAACTCTGCGTCGGCGTTCCGGAACAACCCCTGCGATGCGTCTCCTCGAACATCGACGGCACAGTCGGCGCGACCCGTTCGGCGTGCACCTCGCTCCGGCCGGCGTGAGACTCGCCCGGCGCGTCGCTTCCACGATCGGCCGATTCGACCGGGTCGTGACCTCACCGAAGCCGAGAGCAGTGGAGACGGCCACCGCAATGGGATTTCCCGTCGACGAGGAGGTCGAGGCCCTCGAGAGAATGCCCGACGAGGTGGAAGCGCGGGTCGACGAAGCGCGGCCGCGCTCGTTCGCGGACTACGCCGCGCTGGTCCGACGCAGCGGGGTCGTCGCAGAGTTCGCGCGCTCGCAGTCCGCCCTGTGGGAAGCGGAGCTCGCGCGGGTCCCCGAAGGGGGGCGGCTGCTCCTGATCTCGCACGGGGGCGTGATCGAGCTCGGGGCGGCGGCCGCCGTGCCGCAACGGGTCGACTCCTGGGGACCGTCGGTGGGCTATCTCGAGGGGGTTCGGCTCACCCGGGAAGGGAACCAGTGGACCGAGGGCGAGGTCCTCCGGGTCGAGGTCTAGTCCTACGACCGTTCAGCCGACCGCCGCGCGGACCCGGAGCGCGACCTCGTCGGTCGAACCGGACGCATCGACGGCTCGCAACAGCCCCTGCTGGCGGTAGTGCTCGAGCAGCGGCGTGGTCTGGTCGGCGTAGACCTGGAACCGGGTCTTCACCACTTCGGGTCGGTCGTCCGGCCGCTGGAGGAGCTCCGTACCGTCCCGGTCGCACCGACCCGGGACCTTCGGTGCCTCGGACGTGAGGTTGTACACTGCCTGGCACTTCGGGCAGGTGCGCCGGTTGGAGAGGCGCCGGACGAGCTCCTCGGGGGCGATCTCGAACGACAGCACCGTGTCGAGGGGCGTCATGCGGCCGAGCGTTTCGGCCTGCGCCAGGTTCCGGGGGAAGCCGTCCAGGATGAACCCGTTCTTCGCGTCGGGACGCGAAAGTCGATCCCCGAGGATCTTGAGGACCAGATCGTCGGGCACTAGTTGGCCCGCCCGCATGTATCCTTCCGCCTCGAGGCCGAGCGGGGTCCGTGCGGCCACCGCGGTACGCAGAAGGTCACCGGTCGCGAGATGGGGGATGCCGAGTTCGTGCGCGAGCCGGACCGCCTGGGTGCCCTTGCCGGCCCCGGGAGGACCGAGGAAAACGATGCGGTGCACGGAAGCCTGACCTCGGCGCGCATATTTGGGGTTCGCGGGTACGCAACGCTTCTTACGCACCCACGCGGCTGCCCCGGAACGGGCGTCCCTCGAGCGCGGCCGCGAGGTTCGACAGGTCGCGTCCGTTGACGACGAGGAGCGGGATCTTGGCCCGGGCGAGCGTAGCGGCCCCGAGGCGGTCAAAGAGGAAGTTCTGGCCGGCCGCGTCCGACGTGCCGGCCCGTACCATATTGGAGAACCGGTCCCAGGACAGCGTCTCGAT